>Ga0224748_10185_pt1 | contig 16851 bp, 16 predicted proteins | sample LIM_F_Water_Neg_FD_182074 | JGI IMG/M metagenome (GOLD analysis project Ga0224748, IMG submission 182074) | Enriched cells from gastrointestinal tract of the lab mouse from Pacific Northwest National Laboratory (PNNL), Richland, Washington... | ecosystem: Host-associated > Mammals > Digestive...
GAATATCATGTGCTGCTGGAAGTAAATAGTTCATCTTTGTCGCCTGCAAGTTACAGGGAGAACGCAAAAGAAAATTATCAGGAAATGTTAAAACAATGTGTAAAATATCAGGTTCCTATCGTGATGGATTCCGATGCACATGTTGACAACCGGGCAGGAGATCATGCGTTTGCCCAAAAATTGCTGGAAGAATTAAAATTTCCTGAAAATTTAATTATAAATAGTCAGATTGAGATGTTGTATGACTATATCAACTATATCAGAAAATAAAATATCTATTTACGTCATGACTTTAATATGTTAATATTATAGCGAGGTGCATTTAGATTATAATTTGAGAAGAAGCTATAGCAGGATGAGCTGCTTTTCAATTGCCTATAATGATTCGGGTGTCAAAAGGGTGCATCGCACCCACTCTATACCATATATTGATATACAGGCTTGCCTGTAATAACAATATATGGTATGAGTGTGGCACTAAAGGTGCTTTTGCCACCCGAATTCTATAATAGGAGAAATACATAAAAGGAGAACGGATATGAGCAAAAAATTGAGGACGGAAGCTGTAGACCATTTGTTTGAAGCAATATTGAGTCTGGAGAGTAAAGAAGAGTGTTATATATTTTTTGAAGATGTCTGTACAGTCAATGAACTGTTGTCGCTTTCTCAGAGATTTGAGGTTGCAAGAATGCTGAGGGCTCAGAAAACTTATCTGGATATTGCAGAAAAAACAGGAGCTTCCACAGCTACGATCAGCAGAGTTAACCGCTCTTTAAATTATGGTAATGATGGGTATGACATGGTGTTTGCCAGAACTGGTATGGAGAGAGAAGAATCATAAATTATGTGTATGGAAAAAGGAAATGATTCCATGACGGAGACCTTTCAGTATGGATTCATTTCCTTTTTTATTTTATTTCTTTTTTGAAGAAGCTGTTGGCTGATCGCTGTTTCCGGCAAGCTTTGCATCAATCAGTTTTTCAATTAATTTCTTTTTTAAATATACATCGAAGCTAAGCATACAGATAAAGGAAAAACGCTGAAGTTCTTCCTGTTCTGTTTCCGGCAGGTCAGAAAAGGTCTGCTGGCTGGTTTGATATTTCCTGGTGATATCTTTCTGCATATTTAGAATTTCAGTTTCAGCCAGGCAAAATACTTCTGAGTAGATATCTTCCAGGTTAAAATCCAGATCGGAAGAGAAATATTTGTCTGTAAGCGGATTTAAAATCGCCTGAATATCACCAATACTTAAAATATTTTTGAAATAGTAAATAAAAATCAAAGCCAGTAAATGTTCTTTGGAGTACTTTTTCTTTATTGGAGGAGGCAGAAGATTATTTTTTGCATAGTTATTGATCATGGTCTTGGTCAGTATTTTATCATCGGCATGACGTTTGGAAACAGAAAGCTGTGAATCCATAAAGGTCGTTACCTGATCCATATATAAATCTATATTTGGAAGATCCTCCGGTTTGATATATTCAATGCGGGCAAGACTGTCTAAAATACTGTTTAGTAAATCTTTTTCGTCTATTGTCATTTGTTTCACCTCAAAATACATTATATAGTATTAAAAACCATATGACAAGCCTTTTGTTGTTTTTCGGGAGAATGATGGAAAACAGCTTGAAATCTGACAAAAAATTTACTATAATAAACATATGTTTGAATACAGGAAGGAAAACAATATATGTATGATAAGTTAAATTCCATGCAGCGGGAGGCTGTGTTTTGTACGGAAGGTCCTCTGCTGATTTTAGCAGGAGCAGGGTCAGGCAAGACCAGAGTGCTGACGCACCGGGCGGTTTATCTGATAGAAGAAAAAGGTGTCAATCCATATAATATTATGGCCATTACATTTACAAATAAAGCAGCGGGAGAAATGAGAGAGAGAATCGATCGTTTGGTGGGATATGGTTCGAAGGACATATGGGTATCCACGTTTCATTCTACCTGTGTCAGAATTTTACGGCGCTATATTGAACGTTTGGATTATGACAATAATTTTACCATATATGATGCAGATGACCAGAAGACTGTGATGAAGGAGGTATGTAAACGGCTGCAGATAGATACAAAGTTATATAAAGAAAAGAGCTTTTTAGGTGTGATCTCTTCTGCAAAGGATGAACTGATTTCACCGGAGGAATTTACACGGCAGGCAGCAGGTGATTTTGCAAAAGAGAGACAGGCTGCCGTATATCGGGAATATCAGGCAGCTCTCCGAAAGAATAATGCATTGGATTTTGATGATCTCATTGTTAAGACTGTGGAATTGTTTCAGAATGATGCCCAGGTTTTGGATAGTTATCAGGAGAGATTTCGGTATATTATGGTGGACGAGTATCAGGATACCAATACAGCGCAGTTTCAGCTTATCAAGCTTTTGGCGGGGAAATATCAGAATTTGTGTGTGGTTGGAGACGATGATCAGTCCATCTATAAATTCAGAGGAGCTAATATTAAGAATATCCTTAATTTTGAAGAGGTTTATCCAGATGCCAGGGTGATTAAGCTGGAACAGAATTATCGTTCTACCAAGAATATTTTAAATGCGGCAAATATGGTAATTGCCAATAATGTAGGCAGAAAATCCAAAGAGTTGTGGACAGATAATGATGAGGGAGACAAGATTGATTTTCAGCAATTTGATTCAGGAAGTGAAGAGGCAGTCTTTATCGTAAAGGATATAAGAAATAAAGTGCGGGAAGGTACATGCCAGTATGGGGATTGTGCAATTTTGTACCGTACGAATGCCCAGTCACGTTTATTTGAAGAGCGATTTGTGGTAAGTGGCATACCTTACAGAATTGTTGGGGGGGTAAATTTTTACGCCAGAAAAGAGATCAAGGATTTACTTGCCTATTTAAAGACCATCGACAATGGCAGGGACGATCTTGCCGTACGGCGAATTATCAATGTACCCAAGCGAGGAATTGGAGCCACTACCTTAGGACGAGTACAGGAGTATGCATCGGAGATGGATATGAGCTTTTATAATGCGCTGAAAATGGCAGAAGACATCCCCACGATTAAAAAAGCTGGTGTGAAAATCAAGCCTTTTGTAAATTTCATACAAACCATGCGGAGTAAAGTGGAGTTTCTCAGCGTTTCACAGATCTTGCAGGAGGTCATAGAACAAACTGGATATGTGGCAGAACTTGAGGCAGAGGATACGGAGGAATCCAGAGCAAGAATTGAAAATATTGATGAATTGATTAGCAAGGCGGCAGCCTATGACGAATCAAATGAGATGCCTACTTTAAGCGGATTTCTGGAAGAAGTTGCACTGGTGGCAGATATTGATAATCTGCAGGAAGGCAGTGATTATGTGGTATTGATGACCTTACATAGTGCCAAAGGGCTGGAATTTCCCAATGTTTATCTGGCGGGCATGGAGGACGGCATGTTTCCAAGTTATATGACCATTATGTCGGATGATCCTATGGATATTGAGGAAGAGCGAAGGCTTTGTTATGTGGGGATTACCCGTGCTATGAAAAATTTGACAATAACATGTGCCAGACAACGTATGGTTCGCGGCGAGACGCAATATAATAAAGTATCACGGTTTGTGAAAGAGATTCCGGGAAACCTTCTGGGAGGCGCTGTTAGACAGCAGAAGCAGGAAGAAGCAGGCAGTGATGAGCCTAAAAAGCCATTCCGTCTGGCAGGCTCTAAGGTAAATCCAATTTTTAATACCAGAAATGTATATCAGAACAAGCCTTATCAAAACACTTCTTTTGCCAGTTCCAGTACCAGCAGGATTTCCCTGGAATATACAAAGGGAGATCGGGTAAAACATAATAAATTTGGAGAAGGAACTGTAACACAGATTGTAGAAGGCGGCAGAGACTATGAGGTAACAGTGGAGTTCGATCGTGTAGGAACAAAAAAGATGTTTGCCTCTTTTGCAAAACTAAAAAAAGTATAAAATTTCAAAAAATTGGTATGCTAATCTGTAAAGATGTGTTATAATATCAACAAATAGAAGGTTTGATATTTGTGCAGACGGCAGAATCACTGCAAGCACATAAAGAATCCGAGGAAAGTGATTCAATGTTTCAAATTTTTCAGGAGAAGGAGAGGTAATCATGAATAAAGAGAGGATTGATGAATTGTTGAGCTCAGTAAAATTAAATGAATTATTGCACAAGCAGGATTGCTGTGAAAAGAAGAAAACAAAAGTACTTTGGATTTGTGCTATAGCCGGAGCAGTGGTTGCGGTTGCAGCGATTGCTTATGGTGTATATCGTTTCTTTACACCGGATTATCTGGAAGATTTTGAAGATGACTTCGATGACGATTTCGATGATGATTTCTTTGATGATGAGGATGAAAGTGACGAATAGAAAGCAGACAAAGACGAAAAGTTTTCAATAAAACGAAGATGAAGCCTTGAAGGAAGATTACAGGATTAGTCAGAGCTAAGAACCTGAAAGAGCAGTAAAATAAAACTCCCACAATATGTGGGAGTTTTTGATTTACGGGCAATGTATTGATGCTATAAAGCAATTTGTAAAAACTATGTGATCAAGGATAATTCCGCTATTTTACTGTAAAAATTATATATGTTCATAAGGGATGCCGTTTTTTTGCTGTAAAAATTAGTTGTGTTCACAGAAAATGTCTGTTTTTTGCTGTAAAATTTATGAAAGAAGGATGGATGAAATTATGAAAAAGGGTCAGGTATATGAAGGGATTGTGGAACGAACAGTATTCCCCAATAAAGGAATTGTAGTTTTGGAAGACGGAAAGAAGGCAGTGGTGAAAAATGTTATACCAGGACAGAAGATTTCTTTTTCCGTAAATAAGATAAGGAAAGGCAGAGGGGAAGGCAGACTGCTTCAAATTTTAGAAAAATCACCGCTGGAGTTGGAGGAAGTATCTTGTGAACACTTTGGCATATGCGGCGGATGTACATATTCTTTAGGTTAGAATCGATGATGGGGTAAACGAAAAAGCAGTTTTAGCATTCCAGTGAACTGCCCTTTCGTTTACTCCATTTTCGATTTGACCTAATTGAACAAAGTGAGCGTCCGGATAGCCATTACCTATGGACTTTCAATCTTTTGTTCTTACCTATGATTATACAGAATTTTCTGAACAGAAGCTACAAAAATCAAGTGCTTCCGGATATATAGGTACAACAACAAAACCTCAAACTTTGAGGCTTCAGAAAACGTATGAAAGAATAAAATTTTAACATCTTTGCGGTTTTCGAAGCTGTGGTTTTCCAAGATGACCGCCACAGGCTTTACATACACAGACATTTATCCCATAAAGCTGTTTTAATATTTCTGGCATCTCCTTATCCCGAAGTTTTGAGAGATATTTCTGGCATCCAAGGAGATTCCGACATAAAGTAAGCTTCCTGCGTTTGCTGCGGGAACAAAGAAGTCCGTAATGCCGAATCCTTACAAAACGCTTTGGCGGCACATGCATCAGAAAATGCCGTATAAATTCAACGCCGGAAAGAGTCCGTTCTTTCCATTGTCCTTTATTCCGGTAGTCTTTTACAGAAAAAGTAACGTTTTCATCGTCCATGCAGATGATGCGGTGATTGCTGATGGCAATCCTATGGGTATACTTTCCAAGATAATCAATCACAGAGTGAGCCCCATTAAAAGTCTTCTTACAATAAGGAACCCATTCCGCACCATAACAGGAATCAAGCAGTTCTTTGAACGCATAATGGTTACGGTATTTTTTGGCAGTCCCATGAAACTCAAGCTGATTCGTATTCCAGAGATTCTTCAATTCCTCCATATATTTTCCACGGAAAACTTTGGAGACAGCCCATATGGGAAGAAAGAACTCAGTACCATTATCTTTCCATTCGTTTTTGGATGTCAGGCCACCGCCGAGCAGTATTGTATGGATATGAGGGTGAAAGTTCATTTCAGAACCCCATGTATGTAAGATACAGATATATCCAGCGGTAGCCCCCAGATACTTTGGAGCAGCAGCCAGTTCACTGATTGTAGCAGAAGCGGCATGATACAGGGTATCATATAACAGTTTTTGATTACTGTAGATAAGCGGATTCAGGATATCTGGAACTGTAAATACCAGATGAAAGTAAGGTGAATCAAGCACGTCCTCTCTGCGGGCATCCATCCACATTTCCTTTGGAACAGCCTGACACATGGGACAACAGCGGTTGCGACAGGAATTATAGTGAATCTGAACAGCACCACAATCTTCACATACACTGACGTTTGCGCCATAGGCTCCGGTTTTGCAGTTCAAGATGTTCCGGGCAACTTTTGCCTGTTCCGGAGAAGGAGAATACTTTTCAAGGTATGCCGGATAAAAACACCGGAAAATATCCTGAACAGTGGGCTTATTCATAATCAGCACCTTCTTTCCTGTCAAATGGACTTTGGATCCCCATAAGGGATTTGTTGCTGACATGAAGGTAAACTTCCGTAGATTTTGGATCACGGTGTCCAAGCAGTGCCTGGATATTTTGTCGTTCTACTCCCTGCTCCATCAGATGAGTTGCAAAGCTATGACGGAGACAGTGCGGAGTTGCTTTCTTTGGAAGTCCGGCATCGGATACTGCCCGCCGCATCACCTGCTCCAATGTACTGACTGTCAGGTAATTGCCGGTGAATTGATTGGGAAACAGGATTCCGCGGGGACGTCCTTTCTCAAACCAGTATTGTGTAAGGATATCCAGACACCGTTTGGAAAGGATTGTATAGCGGTCCATCCGGTTCTTCGTATCCCGGATGTGAATCTGCATATTTGAGCGGGAAATATCATCATAATGCAGGTGAATCACTTCGGAAACCCGCATTCCGGAAGAATACATCGTTGCAAACATGGCTTTATATTTGATATCAACGACAGCTTCTAACAGACGATCGATTTCATGGGCAGTAAGTACCGTTGGAAGCTTGTGTTCCAGAATCATACGAGGAACTGTGATATCATCCCAAAGGATATGCATGACATTTCTGTAGAAAAAACGGATAGCAGAATTATAAAGATTTAGGGTTGAGGCTTTCAGCCCCTCGTCTTTTTTTGCAAGCAGAAAATCCCTGACGTCCTGACAGGTAAGCTCTTCAGGAGGCTTAGCCTGATATTTCAGGAAGTAAGAGACATAGTTTTTATAACAATCGATGGAACGTTCTTTGAGGTTACGGATTTTTCCAGCTTCCTCAAGCTGTTCTAAATATTTTTCGTACATAATAAAAACCTCCATATAAAATCAGTAGAAATCAAAACACTGCTTTACATGGAGGTGCATTTGCGTCATAAAACCGCTTGCCAACTAAGCGGAAGGATGGTATTCTTTTCATAGGCAGTGGGAAGGTCGATCCTGTTTGATTGTTTTGTTGTGGTGACTTAACAATACTACTTTTAGGACTTGCTTTCCACTGTTTTTGTTATAGAAAATAGAAAATCGCTATGCCACCAGCCTTGGCAGGCCATCGCGCAGCGATTTTGTTCAATTTGAATTTATCTTATGAGCAACAGATGAAATTAAAGGAACAACAGGTCAGGGAGTTGTTAAAACCAGTTTGTGAGCCATATAGGCAGCAGCGTGGAGGAAAATCATTTGAAGATATTTTTGAGGGGATAAAGGAAAGTCCAAGGAAGTTTGCATATCGAAATAAAATGGAATTTTCTTTTGGTGACAGTGTGAAAGAGGGTCCTCTTTCTCTAGGTATGCATCGGCGGGGAAGCTTTCATGATATTGTAACAGTAACGGGATGTAAGATAGTGGATCAGGATTTTTCTGATGTTTTGCAGGCTGTGCTGACTTATTTTCAAGAGAAAAAAACGCCATTTTATCATAAAATGCGTCATACAGGATATCTCAGGCATCTTTTGGTTCGCAAAGCGGTAAAGACAGGAGAAATTTTAATAGATTTGGTGACTACAAGCCAAATTAGAGATGAAGAGCAAGATAGACTGTTAAAAGGATTAAAGGAAATTTTACTGCAGCTTAATTTGGAGGGAAAGATTGTTGGAATTTTGAATACACAAAATGATAGTTTGGCGGACGCAGTGATCAACCAGGGAACCAGGGTAATATATGGGCAGGATTACTTTTACGAAGAACTTTTAGGGCTTCGTTTCCGCATCTCACCGTTTTCTTTCTTTCAGACGAATTCTTTGGGGGCTGAGGTATTATATGACACGGCAAGGGAATATATTGCGGATGCCGGAAACGGCAAAGTGGTATATGATTTATATAGTGGTACGGGAACCATAGCGCAGATATTGGCCTCAGTGGCAGAGAAGGTTATTGGAGTGGAGATTGTAGATGAGGCTGTAGAGGCTGCAAAGGAAAATGCTAAAATGAATGGGTTGAATAATTGCGAGTTTTTGGCAGGCGACGTGCTGAAAGTTTTGGAACATATTTCGGACAAACCAGATTTCATTGTGCTGGATCCGCCCAGGGATGGTATTCATCCGAAAGCATTGGAACGAATTATAAATTATGGAGTGGATAAGATGGTGTATATTTCCTGCAAGCCAACCAGTTTGGCGCGGGATCTTGAAATTTTGCAGGTACGAGGCTATATGGCAGAACGAATTTGCTGTGTAGACATGTTTCCTGGAACTGCAAATATAGAAAGTATCGTGTTGCTTTCCAAACTTTATGCAAAGCAGAATATAGAAGTGGAATTGGAAATGAGTGAGGTGGATTTGACGGCTGCGGGGAGTAAGGCGACTTATGAGGAGATTAAGGAGTATGTACTGGAACATACGGGATTGAAGGTAAGCAATTTGTATATCGCGCAGGTGAAGGAAAAATACGGGATTATTGAGAGGGCAAATTATAATCTGCCGAAATCGGAAAATTCCAGACAGCCGAAATGCCCGCCAGAGAAAGAAAAGGCTATAAGAGAGGCGTTGGAGTATTTTCGTATGATTTGATGGTAGAATGCTTTTATGGATTTGTACCTTTGAGTGTTATCGTTAATTTCTTGTATAATGAAGCTAAGAAAGGACGGTGGCATTTATGAGAGAAAAGAAAAATCATTTATATATGTGGATAGCCAAGAAAGAACATTACTTTTACATAGCCTTGTGGAGCTGAAAAACCAGCTTATACAGCAGGGCAGTTATACGGACTGCGTGGACGAGCTGATATTTAAGGTTGTAAACGCTCCGATTAAGAGAATGAAAATTGAATATGTCTAAGGCACATCATTATGAAGCCGCTTATTCTTATTGAATTTTAAGAGTAAGCGGCTTTTTTGCGTTCTCTGGTACTGTTACATAGCCACCTTGACAAAGTGGCTAAATCTAAGCGAAAGGAGGACGCACCCTATGTCAAATTGCAAAGTAATCGCTCTGACGAACCAGAAAGGCGGTGTCGGCAAGACCACCACGGCGGTCAATCTGGGTGTCAGTCTGGCACAGCAGGGCGAAAAGGTACTGCTGATTGACGCCGATGCACAGGCGAATTTAACCATGTCGCTCGGTTACAGCCGACCAGACGATTTGCCCGACACGCTTTCAACCATCATGCAGGACATCATTGACGATAAACCCGTCGATGTTTCCCAAAGCATCCTGCACCATGACGAGGGCGTTGACCTGCTCCCGTCCAACATTGAGCTGTCGGGACTGGAAGTGCGGCTGATAAACGCCATAAGCCGTGAAAGCGTGCTGAAAACCTGCATCCATGAGGTAAAGAAAAATTATGACACAGTGCTTATTGATTGTATGCCGAGCTTGGGTATGCTGACCATCAACGCACTTGCGGCGGCTGACAGCGTGGTTATCCCGACACAGCCCCACTATCTTTCCGCAAAAGGATTAGAGTTATTGCTTCGCTCCGTGTCAAAAGTCAAGCGGCAGATAAACCCGAAGCTGCGGATAGACGGCATCTTAATGACGATGGTAATGCCACGCACGAACATCGCAAAAGAGATAACCGCCACCGTAAAAAGTGCCTACGGACAGAGGATAAAGGTATTTGATTCCCAAATACCCCATTCCATCCGTGCGGTAGAAGCCACCGCAGAGGGAAAGAGCATATTTGCCTATGACAAAGGCGGCAAGGTAGCCGCAGCCTACGAAAAGTTTGCAAAGGAGGTGGCAGAGATTGGCGAGAAACAGAGAAAACAAAATCGAGCTGACCGCATACGATGGCGCATTGGAATCCATGACAAAAGGGTAATCAAGATGATACAGCAGATGTTAAAGGCTGGGTATATCGAAAGCGGAATGATGAACGAAACAAAACTCGGCACAATGCAGGGCGGGATTTTATCGCCACTATTGTCAAATGTGTATCTGAATGATTTTGACTGGTTTGTAGGAAGAATGTATATGGAGCCACACAGACAATGCAAGCACAAGTGTAATGATACACGGCGGCTGAAATGGTCGGGCGTCACTCCGAAGTACAACTTCCGTTTTGCTGATGACTGGGTAATCCTGACATCAACAGAACAGGAAGCATACAGATTAAAGCGTGTGCTTACAAAATATTTTAAGAACAGAATGAAGCTGGAACTGTCACAGGAAAAGACGTTTGTAACAGACCTAAGGACGGAGGGAATACACTTTCTCGGTTTTGTGGTCAAAGCGGAGAAAAAGAGGAAGACCCCAGACCCGAAAACATGGATGGAAAATCTGGTAGGGAAACCATTGCCAGATATGGAGCGGCTGAAAGAAAAGATTCAAAAGATTGCTGATGAAGTCCGTGAGATAGGAGAAAGCACAGAAAGGAGCGTACAGGCGGCACAGATACAGCGTGTCAATTCCATGATTGTAGGATTGGCACAATATTTGCAACCCTCGATTTGTTCCCATGCGTTCCATGCCATTGACAGGAGAATCAACAATACAGCATTGGCGGTATGGAAAAAGAGATTTCCAAAGCATTACAATAAGTACCAAGTTCCAATGGAGAAGCTTTGTAATCTTCCGCACAGGCATGAGGGGTATAAAAGCAAGACATTTGCTGTTCCGATTGAGGGGGAATGGTTTGGAATCACCTATGCTTTTATCACGCATAGTAAATATGAAGCCAGACCATTCGACCAGCGCATGACACCTTACACGGAAGAGGGCAGGCGGATTTACAGTTACTACCGCAGTAAAAGTAAGCCACTTCCATGCGACAGACCGTCGGTTAATACTGCAAGGGATATACAGTTGTCGGTCTATGCAAAGACAGTATTTAACTTTGAATACTTCATGAACAGGGAGTATGCGTATAACAGGGACAAAGGCAAATGTAAATGCTGTAAGAAACCGCTGTTTTTAGATGACAGGAAATTTTGTTATCACGTTAAAGGGGAACTTCCGCTTGAAAAAGTAAATAAAGTGCAGAATCTCATATGGCTATGCAATGACTGTTATCGAATGGTCAACAATGGTCCGATACCGCCAGATATAGACGAAAAGGTATTAAAGAAGATTCAGAAATATAAAAATATGTGAAATTTGTAAGCACGATATGTACCGTGAGGGCATAGAGTGTTGAACCCCGATGGAGGGTAGTAAGTTGGTTTGATGGAACGCCGGGTGCGGTGAAAGCCGCATGCCCGGTGTGGAGCGGGGGAAAAGGCGGAGATAACTTCAAAGCCTTACCTATCGCTATTGTACCTGTTTACAAAGATGCGGAACGTGGGCGGCATCGCCCAGACCGAAGCACAGAAAAGCTCCGACCTCTTTATGAAATGCCGTTATCTGGACGAAATCACGGGCAGCCGTGGGGTTGTTTTTGCTACGGGAACTCCCATCTCAAACTCGATGGTCGAGATGTATTCCGTGCAGAGGTACTTGCAGTACGGCACCCTTGCAAGGAACGGATTGCAGCATTTTGACAGTTGGGCGTCCACATTTGGCGAAACAGTCACCGCTCTGGAACTCGCCCCAGAGGGGACAAACTACCGAGCCAAGACGAGGTTTGCGAAATTCTATAATCTCCCAGAATTGATGCAGATGTTCCGAGAGGTGGCGGACATTCAGACTGCGGATATGTTAAAGCTGCCCGTGCCAAAGGTCAATTACCACAACATCAAGACGAAGCCAAGCCAGATTCAGACGGAAATGGTGGCGGAACTTGCAAAGCGGGCAGAAAGGGTAAGGGCAAAGCTCGTGAAGCCCAACATCGACAATATGCTAAAAATCACGAATGACGGGCGGAAACTTGCCCTCGACCAGAGAATGATTGACCCGATGCTGCCAGACGACCCTAACAGCAAGGTCAACGCCTGCGTGGATAATGTCTACCGTATCTGGGAGGAACACGCCGACACAAAAGCGGCACAGCTCGTCTTTTGTGATTTATCGACACCCCTTAACAAAAAGATTATAGAAATGCAGGAAGTCAGCGAAAATGTCTTTAAAATGATACCCGACCAGTTTGATAATGTCTATGATGATATGCGGAAGAAACTTATACAGCGTGGCATCCCTGCGGAGCAGGTGCGTTTCATCCACGAAGCGAATACCGACGCACAGAAAAAAGAGCTGTTTGCAAAGGTAAGGAGCGGTGAAGTCCGTGTGCTGTTCGGCTCTACCCCGAAGATGGGTGCAGGGACGAATGTGCAGGACAGGCTGATAGCGATTCATAATCTCGACTGCCCGTGGCGACCGTCGGATGTAGGACGGATTTTGCGGACATTCAAAATAAAAAAGAATGTGGAGGTAACAGACAATGGCAAAATCAATATTTGAGGAAATGGGCGGCAAATACGAAAGGCAAGGAGATTATTTAATCCCATGTATAGCTTTACCCGCCGAAGAAGAACAGCCGATAGGCATATGGGGACAGCGGCATTTAGATTATCTGAAGCAGTACCGCAAAGTTACATATACCAATCTTCTCACAAGCGGCAGGCTCAACAGCTATCTTGCAGACATCGACAGACAGGCGCAGGAACTCTTTGAACGGCTCATAGAGGGCATGAAACAGGCGCAGGGCATAACAGAACACCTAAAGGAAGAAAATGCCTTAGAATGGGTTGGACGGCTCAATAACATAAGGGCTTGTGCGAGGGAGATTGTGGAGAGGGAAATTATATATGTATAGTGGACTGGCGGCAGAGCAAAAACTCTGTCGCTTTTTCAAATAGGCAGTTTTATTTTTATGGTCTTCTCAAGAACGGTCAACGGAATTATACTATTCTTGATTAACCGAAATGGTTAGCAGGAGGTATTATATGAATAATAAATTTTTTCGGTTACCTTTGGAGAAACAGCAGAGAATCATTGACGCAGCATATAAAGTTTTTTCCGAAAACAGTTATAAGAAAGCCCCTATGTCAGAAATAGCTGATGAAGGAGGTGTTTCAAAAGCGTTACTGTTTCACTACTTTATAAATAAACTTGAATTGTATATGTTTTTATGGAACAGGAGCATTGAACAGGTTCACAAATCATCTTTAGAATATTGTGTTACCGATACAACAGATTTTTTTGAAATGATACATCGAAGCCTATTAGCAAAAAGCTCTGTTATTCGTTCCCATCCATATTTGTATCCATTTGCTGTCAAGGCTTATTATGAACAAGACCCCGCAGTAAAATCAAGCATTCAAAAGAATTTTCACGTTGTGAGCAAGAACAGTGAAAATATACTATGGAAAGCAACAGACATTTCCAAATTACGTCAGGATATAGATGTCAGCCTTATGTATCAGGAGATATTATGGGCTTCTGATGGTTATCTGCGGCAAATGATATTGTCGGGGAAACTGGACGCAGACCAAATGGAAAAGGATTTTGAAAGGATGATTGAACAGTGGAAAAAAGTGTATTTGAGGTAATGACGCAAAAACAATTTAAAACGGAAAATGGGAATATTACATATTGGGTAAAGGACAGTTGTAATAAAGAATACGCCCTTGTGTTTTTACATGGGCTTACCGCAGACCATACATTATTTGAAAAGCAGATTTCTCATTTTATAGAACGGTTTAAAGTGGTTTGTTGGGATACTCCTGCTCATGGGAAATCACGCCCATATATAAATTTTTCATATCATAACGTAGCTGAACATTTAAAAGACATTTTAGAAAAAGAGCAGATTAGCAGGGCTGTTTTTATAGGACAGTCAATGGGCGGGTTTATTACGCAGGCCTTTTTGAAACGTTATCCAGAAGTCGTGATAGGATTTATTGGCATTGATACCACGCCTTTCGGACTATCCTATTATTCTGCTTCAGATAAATGGTGGCTTAGGCAGATAGAATGGATGTCGCATTGCTATCCGCATAAAGCGTTGGTAAAAGGCATTGCGAAATCATGTACCTATACCAGATATGCCTATGAAAATATGTTTGCCGCCCTTAGCCAGTATACAAAGAAGGAACTATGCCATTTGATGGGAATTGGCTATGCTGGGTTTTTAGAAGAGAACTGCGATTTAGATATAAAATGCCCTGTATTGATTCTTGTTGGCGAATATGACAAAACAGGAAAGGTAAGGCAATATTGTAATGCATGGCAAAAGAGGACGGGATACCCGCTTCACATTATTGAAAAGGCGGCACATAATGCCAATATAGATAATTATGGGCAGACGAATCATGAAATTGAGATGTTTTTACAAAAAATTTGAGATTATGTATTGACTCTCTCGTAGCGTAACGGTTTAGGATAAACCCGAAAGGAGGGAATCATGAAGACTGTAAAAGACGTGTCGGCGATAACTGGGGTAAGCATAAGGACGTTGCGGTATTATGATGAAATAGGCTTATTAAAGCCAACGGAATTAACAGACGCAGGGTATCGCTTATACGACAACAAAGCATTAGAAAAGTTGCAGGAAATCATGTTCTTTAGAGAATTAGAGATTCCATTGGAAGACATTAAAAAAATCATGGATAATCCTAATTATGATAAAGGACAGGCTTTATTAACTCAAAAAGACTTGTTGGAACAAAAGCGAAACCGATTAAATGGGATTATTGAGTTAATATCCGATGTGATGAAAGGAGTTAATACGATGAGCTTTGAAGCCTTTAACGATGAGGAAGTGCAGAAAATTTTAGACCATACACTGGAATGTATGTCAAAAGAATCACTTGAAGAACAGATACAGAAATATGGAAATATAGAAAATTACCGAGAGCATTTGAAATCTGGATTTTCAAATGAGCAGGCGTTTGCAGATGTATTTAAATGGTATGGCGGTAAGGATAAAGCGATAGAGGCTATCATGCAGTCAACAGGAAATACGGATGGCTTGAAACAGGAGCAGGACGAAAATGCTGAAATCTATAAGCGATTTATGGCATCGAAAGAAGCGGGAGATGAAAATATGGCGAGGGAAGCAGTTGAACGTCTTGCCGAGAATTATAAGAAAATGTTCTGCCTTGATAATGCAAGAAACATACTGTTGGATTTAGCAAAGGAATATCTTGAGTTTTCAAAACTGGCAGAAGCAACAGACAAGCAATTCGGAAATGGCTGCTCTGAATACGTTGCACATGCAATTAGAAAATATTATGGCGTTTCGTTTAGATAAACAGTAAAAGTAGGCAGATGATAAAGAGACAGTATCAAAATGACCTGCTGTCCCTTAATAGTAGAAAGTGATTGTGATAAAGGAAAATAGAATCTAAATTTACGGACATAAGAAACCTGCCATATAAAAAAACGGTGTTATGGTGGGCGGTTATGCTATGCCCGAAAAGACTTAACAGACACTCCCCAGACCTGTTTTAAAGTTTGGGGAGATTTTTTATGTCCTTTTTTCAGGCAGTTATCTATCTGCACATACGAAGTAAATTTTATCCATACATAGCACATCAAGGAAAGGCAGGAAACCAGTTAAAAAATTTTCTGCCAGTGCAACGGTACTTCTCACCATGAAAGTAGAAGTACAATATCCATACAACAGAATTAGTATTTCCTATAACCGTAAAGGTCACAGAGCCTTTGCGGTTTTTCTTTTGTCGTTTTTTATCGGAATACGCCGCAGGGCTGTTTCTGATATGCGCTGTCGCTCCCCACCTCTCCAATCGGGATTTTTACATTTTCAAAAATTCGGATTGGAGGAAAACAAGGTGAAGTATGCACCAAGAAAAGTATATATCAAAGAAAGCGGCGGTTATGCGGAATTGTCCTACACAGAGTTCTGCCGCCACAGGAACACCGACCAGAGTTACATGGACAAGCTGTTTATCCCTGTGCAGGGCTGTCTGATTGAGGTTGTGCGGGAGCGGTACACAGATTTCTATCGGGATAAAGAACGGTGGCGTTATCTAAAAAAATTGGACGCAAATCACAGCCTGCTCTCATTGGATGGCTTTACAGACAGTGAGGGAAATGTGATTGACTTCATTGTTGATGAAGCGGTGGACGTTGCGGAAACTGTTGTCAATGAAATCATGGTAGGCAGGTTGAAAGCAGCCTTATCCGCTTAGAATGTACGCAATGAAACATAAAAACAATTAGAGCAGAAACGGAGGTTTTACAGTATGGCAGGGATAAGAATGGAGAATCAGATTTATGAAGTTGGCATTTACTGTCGGTTATCGAAAGACGACGGCACGGATAACGAGAGTGCGAGCATTGCCACACAGAAATCCATCCTCACGGATTATGTGAAAAAGCAGGGATGGCATTTAGCAAAAACGTATGTTGACGACGGTTATTCTGGTACGAATTTTCAAAGACCGAGTTTCCAGAATATGATTAAGGACATCGAAAACGGGCTGATAAACTGCGTTATCACAAAAGATTTATCCCGTCTGGGGAGGAACTACCTTGACTGCGGGTTATATCTGGAAGTCTTTTTCCCCAAAAACAATGTGCGGTATATAGCGGTCAATGACGGCGTGGACACGCTCAATAAATCCGCTATGGACATCACGCCTTTCCGCAATATCCTAAACGAAATGTATTCCGCTGATGTGT
>Ga0224748_10186_pt1 | contig 16850 bp, 13 predicted proteins | sample LIM_F_Water_Neg_FD_182074 | JGI IMG/M metagenome (GOLD analysis project Ga0224748, IMG submission 182074) | Enriched cells from gastrointestinal tract of the lab mouse from Pacific Northwest National Laboratory (PNNL), Richland, Washington... | ecosystem: Host-associated > Mammals > Digestive...
GTTGGTAAAGATGGAAGAGAACAGAAAAAACATGAAGAAACACAAGCTATCGCATATGTTGATGGGAGTTATGATTCGATAGCAAATGCATTTTCATATGGTATAGTTCTTTTCTATAATGGACAGGAGATGCATTTCTCAAAAAAATTTGTTGATGATGATTTATCGGAGATGAATAATGTCGCTGGAGAGATAAAGGGAGCTGAAGCCGCAATACAGTACTGTTTGGATAATAGTATATCAAGTGTTACGATATATCATGATTATGAGGGGATTTCAAAGTGGTGTAATGGTGATTGGAAAGCAAAGAAAGTTGGAACCATTGCATATGCAAATTTTTATAAGGAAGCATCTTCTAAGGTACGTGTTCAATTCGTAAAAGTAAAAGGACATTCCGGAGATCAATATAATGAACTTGCGGATAAGTTGGCAAAAGAAGCTCTTGGAATAGAATATTCGAGCAATATAGGTACGGAGGAAAAGCAAGTGGCTAAAAAAGGTGTTTTTATCGACAGGGACAAAATTGTAGAGTTGATTAGGGAAGCTGGAAATAAACAATGGACAGATTTTACAGCCAATGAACTTACTACGGTTGGAAACGTCCAAAGATGTGTGATGACTGCTGAAGGCAAGGAATTGGACAAGATATGGCGGAAAAATCCAAGCATTGAGGTGACAGGCGTAGATTTATGCGCAAATATGCTGGATAAACTGCTTGAAAAACATCGTGATAAACCGTTTACCGCAGTATGTCAGGATTATTTCCAATTTGATCCTGGATACGGCAAATGGGATGCTGTAATTTCTTTCGAAAGCCTGCATCATTTCCTGCCCGGGCGCAAAAAAGAATTGTACCGGAAGATTTACCACAGTCTGAAAGAAAACGGCGTTTTTATATTGGGAGACTACATTGCCTGCTGTGACAAAGAAGAGGACCTTTTGCGCAGTGTATATCTGAAAAAAAGAAGCCGGTCAGCGATACCGGCGGACTACTATGTACATTTTGATATTCCCCTGACTTTGGAGCATGAGAAAGAATTATTACTAAAGGCAGGATTTACAATAGAAAAAGTATTGGATGGCAGCGCGACGATTATCGCCGCCCGAAAAGGAAACTAATTATAATGAGAGGAGAAAGATGATTTATGACTACACCTTTTTGTTTTGCATAGCGTGGCTATTGCAAATAAAATGAAATAATGTAATAGCCCATGCATCGTGATACAAAATGGACAGGAGATGCAAATGAGCTATTTAAAGAAAATTGAATATGAAATTATCCTGAAAGACTCCTTTTGGGTTGCCCGAAATTGCCCCAAATGCGGCAGAAAAACACATTATATAAACACCAAAAAGTTTCGCATCAATGCCAACGGTAATAAACTGGATGTCTGGCTGATCTATCAATGCGCAGAATGTAAACATACTCTTAACCTTGCCATATATAAGAGGCAGAAGGTTTCTTCCATACCCAAAGAAGAATATCAATGCTTTTTGGACAATAAGGAACAGCTTGCGGAAATGTATGGAAAAAATATACGGTTATTTCAGAGGAACAAAGCGGAAATTGATTATGAAAAATTATATTACGACTATGTAAAGCTGCCTGAATGCCTGTCTTGGATTTTCCTACAACGGGACTGCATCCGGATTTACCAAAAGCTTCACACGGATTTTCTTTCATTATCCCGCAACCGCCACACCCCAAAGCGGAATTGTCACCATGGAAAATATGGTAGAGGCGACCACCAGTTTTGTTGCAAAAATCTCATCCGCATGATATTTGCTGGCAAGAATACTCGTTGTTGCCCCTGCCGGCATCCCCGTCAGGATCACGCAGATTCCCGTCACAAGAGAAGGTACAGAAAACAGACGGCATACCACATACACCAGTCCAGGCATCACCGCCAAACGCAGCAGGCTGTATGCAATCACTTCCCTGTCAAACAAAAGGCGTATGTCCGCCTCCGCAAGTATCATCCCGATTACCATCATAGACAGCGCAGTATTACATCTTCCGATTGTCTGAATCACATTCCCTGGCATATCCGGTATGGAAATCTGCAGGCACATTGCCCCAATCCCCAAAAGACACGCCAAAATGCACGGATGTGTAATCACCTTCTTCACAGTTCCTTTCCAGTCTGTACTCCTGGTATAGATGGCAAGCCCTGACGACCACATCATAATGCGCATGGGAATCAAAAACACATTCGCCATTGCAAGTCCCGTTTCTCCGAACATTCCCTCCGCAATCGGATTTCCCAGAAAGCCTGCGTTGGAACAAATCACCCCGTACCGCAAACTCATCTGGTGGGAAATCTCCTTTTTGGCATAAAGGATTTTCCCTGTGAGAGAACTGAAAACCTGAATCCCGATACTGATTACCAGAACAAGAAAAAACTGCGTCAAAAGCGTCTGGCTGTTGCTCTTCACCAAAAAGGCGTTGAAAATATTACAGGGCAGGACGATATAAATCACCAAATCGGTAATATTTTTCTGCCCCTCCCGTGATACCAGCTTTATTTTTTTTGCCAGAAGCCCCACAAGAATCAGTGCAAACATGGTAATCTGCAATGTAATTACGTTTTCCATTTTTTCTTCCTTTCGATTGCCGGATTAATTAATTATAACCTTTTTTTGTCTGGGAAACAAACAAATATTCCGGAAAATACCATTCTGCAGACTCTATTCCTCAAAAAAGGCAGGAGGGACGCCTTACCGGAATCCCCTTCCTGCCCTTTTCTGTTCAAAGTGCTTTATTGTACCGTATATTTATTTTCCAAAAGAACAAAATCTCTCATAGGCCTGCTGATAGGTACTGACCAACTCGTCCACACCTGCCGCCTTCAAATCCTCTTTGAATTTATCCCAGCCGGCGTCGTCCGTGCCGTTCATAACCGCATCCATCTGATATGCGTTTACGATATTGGCGATCGTCCCGTAAATTTGAGACAGCTTATTGTTTTCCTCCATGGTCATCATCATTTTGGGGACGGATTCGATTTCTTCCAGGCACTCTTCCTTTCCGTTCAATCTCTGTCCTTCCAGAATCGGAACAGCATCCCATGTGTAATCCACATACTGGTCATAATACTCGTTCAGCACTGCCAGGGAGCCGCGGCAGGGAGAGGTATTATTTCTCTGTTCGGAAAAATACTGCCAGCCGTTTTGCAGGATGATCTCCCCGTTTTCGTCCAGATTGAAATGCAGCTTTCCGTCATCTCCTTTCACATAGGTATATCCGACAGCTCCCCAGTTCAGGGTGATGGAAATTTCCGGATCCATGCAGTAGTTCACCAGCGACGCCACTACCTCAGGATACTTACATTTATCGGTAATCGCCACCATGGAAGTGTCCTGCATCTCCGAGAAATTTACGACATTTCCGCACTTTCCGTCCGGTCCGGTCAGTCTCGGGATAGGCTCATACTGCTCCCGCACACTCAAATCCACCAGGTTGTCCCTTGGCGTCCAGCACTGGAATGCACCCACAACTGCTTCCGGCTGAGCCAGCTTGCTGATATAAAGAGGATTACCTGTCCCGGAAGGAGCGAAAGAATCCGGGTCAATCAGCCCCTCTGCATACATGTCATGAAAAAAGTCACAGGTTTTACGGTATGCCTCATCCGTTGCCGCGAAAGTAATTTTGCCGTCAATCATCCGTAAATGATCCGCCATCGCATTGCCGCTGCAAATAGAATCTGCAAGACCAAAAGCTCCAGTAAAGAAGTAAAAAGAATCGAAAGAACCAAAACCGTTCCCGTTTCCAAATTCCAGGGCATAAGGAATTTCATCCGCAATACCGTTTCCATTCAAGTCTCCCGCCTCCTTAAAGGCTCTGAGACAATCCACAAACTCATCGATCGTAGTCGGCATTTCTTTCCCGACTTTTTCAAGCCATTGGGTATTGATCATAAAAGGGCCGCGCGTCCGCACAAGTCCATACATTTCCTCTATGTAAGGGAATCCGAAGCTGTGCCCATTAGGTGTGGTAGAGCCCTGCTTGTATTCGGGATGCTCCTCATAGATTGTTGCCAGTCTGGGTACATATTGCCGGATTAAATCCTCGGTGGGAATAAAAATCCCCTGGTCCGAATACTGCACCGCCATATCCATACCAGATCCGGGACGACATTGCCCGTTTGAAACCTACCGCCATCCTCAGTCATGCAGAGGCATGCACGATATGGACGATTTCTGCTTTAAGAGATTTGAATTTGAACTATCCAAAGGATGTCAGCCTGATTTCCTATGACGACCATCCATGGGCCGAGGCTACGGGTGTCACTGCAGTGGCTCAGCCCATCCAACTGGTAGGCAGCACCATAGCCGATACGGTTCTCGAAGCGCTGACCGCAGGAAGTGAACGCTCCGTTATCAAACAAAAAATCAGGCCGGAGCTGATTCTTCGCGACAGCGTAAGAAAACTGTGATTCTTTTGTACCAAAAGCCGGAACAGCCATAACCACCAAACCGGAGACAGAAAAACCGTGAAAGGAATACACCGCAATTCTCCCGGGCAGTATTCCTTTCACGGTAAAGTATCTAATACTTCTTCTTATTCCTCAGTTCTTCATAAAGCATCACATAATTATCATAGCGCACCCGGCTGATTCTGCCCTCCGCCAGGGCTTCCTTCACCCCGCATACCGGCTCGCTGATATGGGCGCAGCCGCCGAAACGGCAGTTCTTTTCATATTCCGTAAACTCGGGATAGTACCCCTGCAGCTCTTCTTTTTCTACATTTTCAAGATAGAGGGAGGTAAAACCCGGGGTATCCATAATATAGGTATCTTTTTCTAACGCAAAAAGCTGCGCGTGCCGGGTGGTATTTTTCCCCCGGCCGATCTTCCTGCTGATCTCCCCTACCTCCATATTGGCCTGGGGGTGGAGAGTGTTAATCAGGGTAGACTTCCCCACTCCGCTGGGGCCTGCAAGCACTGTGGTCTTCCCTGCAAGGCAGCTTCTGACCTCCTCTGTTCCCTCTCCCATACCGCCACTCACAAACAAAACCTGATAGCCGCAGCCGCCATAGGCTTCTTTCAGCATAGCCAGCTCCTGGGGGGAGGCTATGTCTTTTTTGTTAAAGCATATCACCACAGGAAGTTCCCGCTGCTCCATGGTGATCAGGAAACGATCCAGCAGGTTATAATTGGGATCCGGACGCAGAATGGCAAAAATCACAAGGGCCTGATCAATATTGGCCGATGCGGGACGTACCAGTACATTTTTTCTCGGAAGGATATTGGTAATATTCCCTTCTAAGGGCTGCCGGGCCGTCAGCTCTATTTCCACATTATCGCCCACCAAGGGCTTAATCTGATCCTTTCTGAAAATCCCCCGGGCCTTGCACTCAGCCACGCCCAAAGCGGTATGAACATAGTAAAAACCTGCAATCCCCTTGATAATCTTGCCCTGCATCACTCCTCCATAAACTGAATCGGCCTTCTGATTTCCTTGCTCTCAGAGGTTCCTTCTATGGTGGAGACAGAGCCGTCCTCATTGGTCACGCTGCTTCCCTCCGTTACATTCATATACTGGAACAGAATATAGCCTGTAGGGCTCTTGATCCCCGTAATATTCTGCTGTTCGATGGGGAAGGAGGCCGTCTGGGTGCTTAGAAGCTGGGTTCCGTCGTCGGCCATCAGTGTCACCGTTACCATGGTGCCCGCACGGTATGCCGGATCTTCCTCCGGCGTAGGCCCGGCAATGGCCTCCATAAACCGATAGGTTGCCTGGGCAGGCCCCAAGCTGATATTGATGTCCACAACGGTTCCTGCATCCACATAGGTTCCCACGGAATAGCTCTGATAGCACACAAGGCCTGTGAGAGCGGGATCCTCATGATTTACCTCTCCTACCGCTCCAAGCTGAAGACCGGATTCAACCAGAAGCGCCATGGCCTCCTCCTCCCCTTTGGCCATCAGATCCGGCACCTGGACTTTGGATATTTCCGGCCCCAGGCTGATGGTCAAAGTTACCGTGGTTCCCTTGGGAGCCTTAGAGCCTGCCGCCGGGGACTGGGTGATCACGTTTCCTGCCTTGATATAGGGATCGTGGCTTTCTGTCTTGTTTACAACAAATCCGCTTTTCCCCAGGGTGGCCGTAGCCTCCGCCTCGGACATGCCTACGGTGTCTTCCACCTTCACGCCCTCGGAACCGGCGCTGACTGTGAGTACCACATTGGAGCCCTCTTCCACCATGGTTCCTTTGGCAACGCTGGATTTCATTACAATCCCCTGGGCAAATTCAATACTTTCTTCATATTCGATCTCAGGCGTCAGGCCGATGTTCAGAAGGGCAACCTTTACTTCATCCACATCCTTCCCCACTGCCTCTATCATTTCCACCTGTTCTTTTTCCTCTTCCTGTTCCTGCTCCTGGGTAGTTTCTCCGAACAGCGATCCGTCAAAAAGCCCCAGGGCCTTTCCCACCAGAAAGAGTACGATACACCCGATGAGAATGGCGGCCACTACCGCAAGGACTGTGGTGATGCGCTCCATCTTGGGATCGTAATCCTCATCTTCATCCTCGTCTTCCTCATCCTCATATTCCGTCTCGTCTATGTCATCCTCTTCCTCTTCCTCGTCTTCGTCCTCCTCGAGCTCATAAGGAATTTCTCTTTTTCTGCGGACAATCTTCTTCATATCCGCTTCCTTGCGCAGATGCATGGCCTCTTCCATGCTGTCCCTGTTTCTTGCCTGCCGTTTGATTTTCTCACGGTCGCTGCTGTCCATCATTTTGGTGGAGCCTTCCTCATTGGGATCCACCATCTTGACAAAGTCCTCGTCCGGCGTCATAAGGGACCTCTTTAAATCCGCGATCAACTGCCCCATGGACTGGTACCTGCGGTCCGGGCTCTTCTGACAGCATTTAAAAACAATCTGCTCCACGCTCACCGGGATTTCGGAAACATACTCTCTGGGCGAGGGCATCTCCTCCTGGATATGTTTGATGGCGATTGCAACTGTGGTCTCCCCGTTAAAGGGCACACGTCCCGTGAGCATCTCGAACATGGTGACGCCCAGGGAGTAAATATCGCTCTTTTCATCGGAATAGCCGCCTCTTGCCTGTTCCGGGGAGGTATAATGTACCGATCCCATCACATTGGAAGTAATGGTATTGCTGGTGGCCGCCTTGGCAATCCCAAAATCGGTTACCTTCACTTTACCCTCTTTGGAAATAATGATATTCTGAGGTTTAATATCTCTGTGGATAATATGATTATTGTGGGCAGCCTCAATTCCCATACTCACTTGAATGGCAATGCTGACCGCCTCCTTAACGGAAAGACGGGCCTTTCTCTCAATATATTTTTTGAGGGTGATGCCTTCTACCAGCTCCATAACGATATAGTAGATGCCGTTTTCTTCCCCCACATCATATACGTTTACAATATTGGGATGGGCAAGCCCGGCGGCAGCCTGGGCCTCCACTCTGAATTTGGATACGAAATTGGCATTCTCACTGAATTCCTGCTTTAAAACCTTCACTGCAACAAACCGGTTCAGCTTGTGATCCTTTGCCCTATACACATCAGACATTCCGCCTGTGCCTATTTTCTCCTGAACTTCATATCTGTCTCCAATTATCATTCCTATTTTAACCATATCTACCTCTTATATGTCATTCTTTCGCGAATACATCGATCAATATCACTGCTATATTATCTTTTCCCCCATGGTCGTTGGCCGCCTCGATCAGCTTCTTCGCCTTTTCCTCAATGGAAATACGCTCTCCCGCGATTTGGCTTATCTCCCCATCCTCTAACATATTCGTGAGTCCGTCAGAGCACATAAGCACCAGATCTCCGGCCTTTAACTCTTCGTTAAAAAAGTCAATTTCCACCGTATCCAGCCCCCCTATGGCCCTGGTGATGATGTTCTTATCCGGGTGATGCTTCGCCACCTCCCGGTCGATCCCTCCCATACGTATCATCTCTTCTACCAGAGAGTGATCCCGGGTAATCTGTCTGATCCCGTCATTTATAATGTAAAGCCTGCTGTCGCCTACATTGGCAACCTGCAGATAATGCCCCATACAAGTGGCAACCACCGCTGTAGTCCCCATGCCATAGAGTCCTGCTTCCTCCCTGGCCTTGCGTCTGATCAGATCATTGGCTGTCCGGATGGCTTTGCCTATGATACGCACCGGATTTTTTTCAAAGCTTCCCCTGATCTCCCTCACGATGGTTTCCACGGCACACTTGGAAGCATATTCCCCCGCGTTATGCCCTCCCATGCCGTCTGCGACAATAAAAAGATTGGGCAGGTTCCCTATGGGAGCCTCCGAGACATATACAAAATCCTGATTCAGTTTTCTTTTTTTCCCTATATCTGTAGCAGAAAAGGATTTTAACACGGTATTACCTCCTACTGTAATGCCCTTTGTCTTCTTCTAAGTTGTCCGCAGGCACCGTCTATATCTCTTCCCATTTCCCTTCTAATAGTAACATTTATTCCATTTTTTTCAAGTTTATTTTTAAAAGCTGTGACATTTTTCGTATCCGGCTGTACAAAATTTCGCTCACTGACGGGATTTACCGGTATTAAATTCACATGACAGTTCAGTTTTCCCACAAGCCCCGAAAGGATCTCTGCATCCTCCCCGGCATCGTTGACCCCTTTTACAAGAGAATATTCAAAGGTAATCCGCCTGCCCGTCTTTTCAAAATAGCAGGCACAGGCCTCCATAAGCTCCTTTATGGAATACCTGTTTGCTATGGGCATCAGCCGCCTTCTCTTTTCATCGGTGGGGGCGTGAAGAGATAAAGCCAGGGTAATCTGAAGCTTTTCATCTGCCAGCAGACGCATTTCATTCACTAAACCGCAGGTGGATACCGTAATATTTCGCTGGCTGATATGTAATCCGTTTTCATCGGTAAGAAGGGTGATAAATTTCAGAAGATTATGATAATTGTCAAGGGGTTCGCCGATCCCCATAACCACTACGTTTGAAATCCGCTCTCCGGTAAGAAGGGTGACGGCGTAAATCTGATCCAGCATCTCCGAGGGCTCTAAGGAGCGTTCCAGCCCGTCTATGGTGGAAGCGCAGAACGCGCAGCCCATCCGGCACCCCACCTGGGAGGAGATACACAGACTGTTTCCGTGGCGGTACTTCATCAGGACACTCTCGACAAACCTTCCGTCCCCTAACTCAAACAAATATTTTCGCGTGCCGTCCAGGGCAGATTCCTGTACGCGCACCGGCCTTAAGGCGGTAAAGGCATATTCCTGCGCCAGCTTTTTTCGAAGCGCCGCCGGGAGGTTAGTCATCCCGTCAAAGCTTCTGGCCAGCTTTTGGTGCATCCACTGATAAAGCTGTGCTGCCCGGAAGGATTTTTCGCCCAGCCTTTCCATCTCTGTTTTCAGTTCCTCCAGAGTGAGGGATTTTATATCGGTCATATTTCTTCTGTCCTTTTTCTTCTTACTATAAATGCCTATGACCCGTTTTCCGCCCGCTCCGCTACAGTCGGCGTCTGAGTCTGGCAATAAAGAAGCCGTCCGTCATGTGGTAACCCGGAAAAAGCTGCAGCATTCCTCTTTGCCCCTCCTCCTTCAGCGCATCCGGAAGATAAGGAGTAAGCTCCTCCCTCTCAAAGGGATACCTTTGGACGAACCAATCCACCATTTCTTCATTCTCGCCGGGATTCATCGTACAGGTACTGTACAGCAAAATCCCGCCGGGCTTCACATACCGCCAGACCACATCCAAAAGCTTTCTCTGCAGTTTTTCCAGCTCCTTCAGGGCTTCAGCGGTGATCCGGTACTTAATGTCCCGCTTTTTCCCGATCACGCCAAGTCCCGAGCAGGGCAGATCCGCCAGCACAACATCCGCCTTCTCAAGCATGCTTTCATCCGGCGCGGCGGCGTCATAAACCTGAACCTCTATATTGGCATAGCCCATCCGCTCTATATTATCTCTCATCTGGGATACCTTATACTCCGATATGTCCCTGGAAATAATCTTTCCACGCCCTGAGAGCTTCTCCGCCGCATGCATGGATTTGCCTCCCGGACAGGCGCAAACGTCCAAAACCAGGGGCTGTGCGCCTTCGGAATCTTTCTTTTGGTTCTCTCTTAGCATCTCGTGAAAACCGCAGGCCTCCACAACCAGCATACTGCTCACATCCTGCACATTAAACCAGCCCTCATCATATCCCGGCAGGCTCCTGACTCCTTCCACATTCCATACCTGATAAGCGTAAGAAAGATAGGGATGCTTCTGCACCTTAACCGAGGACGTTTCAAGCGCACAGAGCCACTTTTCCTTCTGTTCCTCTGACAGACTTTCCTTTAAGCGCAGGGTGAGCGGCTTAGGCTCTAAAAGACCCTTTAACATAAAATATGTGATCTCATCCCCGTAAGTCACCATCCAAAGCCTGATCAGCCACTGAGGCATGGAGTATTTGATCGACAGATATTGATATTTGTCGTCTTTCTCTGTCAGCGTCAGCCTGCTTTTGGTCCTGGCTATATTCCGAAGGACGCCGTTGACAAAGCCCGCAAGTCCCCGGTAACCTCTTTTTCCCGCAAGTTTCACCGCTTCGTTGCACACGGCGCTGTCGGGTATGCTGTCCATATACAAAAGCTGATAGACGCTCATACGCATCAGATTCCTGATCAGCGGCTTCATCTTCGACACAGACACCTTGGAAAACTGATCCAGATAAAAATCGATCTCTATCAGCCTCTCTATGGTTCCCTGGGTCACTCTCTTGATAAAGGCCTTGTCCCGGCTGTCCATATAATCATATTTATCAAGCACGTCTCTGATAACCAGATGGCTGTAAACACCCTTCTCCAGGATCTCCATCAGCATATCCAGAATCAGTTCTCTTGTATTTTCCACTCCGGTTTCCTCCTGGCAATCCTTAACTTAATCATCCCTGCGTCTGCCTCCGGAGAGTATCACAAGACGCAAAAGCTGCAGAATGGAGGATGCTGCCGCCGCCACATAGGTAAGGGCTGCCGCCCCAAGCACCCGCCTGCTGCCTGCCGCCTCGTCGCTTCCCATAATGCCGCAGCTCTCCAAAAGCTTTAACGCTCTTTTCGAAGCGTCAAACTCCACCGGAAGAGTCACCACCTGAAACAGCACCGCCAGAGAAAATACCCATATTCCGATCTGTGCCAGGGAAAAATAACCGCCTCCCGGCAGGTCAAAACCGATTCCCAGAATCAGGCCGAGAATCACTAAGGGAAGTCCCAGCTTTGAGCCGATATTTGCCGCCGGAACCAGGGCGGAACGGAATTTCAGCGGAAAGTACCCTTCCCTGTGCTGCAGGGCGTGTCCGCATTCATGGGCGGCCACCCCGATGGCAGCCACTGAGGCAGAGCCATAAACAGAGTCCGAAAGCCGCAATACCTTTCCGGAAGGATCGTAGTGATCCGTCAGATTTCCTGCTATATGCTGAATCTGTACATCATGAATACCTGACATCTGCAGTATCCTCTGTGCCGCCTGGGCGCCTGTCATACCGCTTCTTGCCCTTACCCTGGCATATTTGCTGTAGGTACTGTTTACCCGTGAGCTCGCCCAAATGCATAAAACCGCGCCGATCAGAACCAAAATATAAGTAGGATCAAAATAAAATCCAAACACCCTTCCAACCTCCTGTCATGAACAATTCTATTCAAATTTAAGTCCCGCAGCCATTTCATTGCCTAAGAGGAACTCCCTGGTCTGCATCCGCCTTTTCCCTTCTATCTGCAGGGATTTTACCCGAAGCATTCCCTTCCCGGTAACAACGTCAAAAAAATCCTTCCCCACGAAAGCTACCGTGCCCGGCTCTAGAGCGCCTTTCTCCACGGAAGATGCCTCTCCTCCTGTCCCCTTTTCGGAAGCTTTCATTACATCCGCCTCCCAGATCTTTAACTGCTTTCCTTTATAAAAAGTATAGGCGCTTGGCCAGGGATCTAATCCTCTCACCAGACGCTCAATCTCGTCGCTATCCTTCCGCCAGTCGATCAGTCCCATGGTTTTGAAAAGCTTTCCGGCATGGGTAGCTTCTTCCTCCTTCTGAGCCACCGGCAGAAGCTCTCCCCTTTCTATTTTGGGAAGCGCCTCCACCAAAAGCTTTGCCCCGGCCTCCATGAGCTTATCATGCAGGCTTCCTCCGGTTTCCTTTTCTTCCAAAGGCACCACTGCTTTGCAGAACATATCTCCCGTGTCTACCCCTTTTGCCATCCGCATGATGGTGACGCCGCTCTCCTTCTCCCCGTTTAACACTGCCCACTGGATGGGCGCCGCTCCCCGGTAAGCCGGAAGGAGGGAGGCATGGATATTGATGCAGCCAAGCCGTGGCATATTTAAGATTTCCTCCGACAGGATCTGTCCGAAAGCAGCCACGACAAACAAATCTGCCTCAAATTCAGCCAGCCTGCTGACAGCGGAAGCTTCCCTGATCTTAACCGGCTGAAATACCGCAAGGCCATGGCGCAGGGCGCATTCCTTCACCGGCGACATCTGCAGAGCCTTTCCGCGTCCCTTTTGCTTATCCGGCTGGGTCACCACTGCGCTGACCTCATACCCGGCCTCAAGAAGGGCCTCCAGGGGCGCTACCGCAAAATCCGGGGTTCCCATATATACAATCTTCATCTGACACCACTCCTTTTCCACATCGGCTGTACGTGCAAAACTGCCGCCTTATTCTTCTTCCTCCAGCTCGGATACGTCCATCAATCGTCCCTCCACCCTTTCCACATAAAGGTGGCCGTCCAGATGCTCCGCCTCATGGCAGATGGCCCGGGCAAGCAGATCCTCCGCCTCCATCTCAAAGGGCACAAGTTCTCTGTCAAAGGCTCTGATCCTCACATAATCCGGCCTTGTCACGGCTCCCGTCTTGCCGGGAACGCTCAGACACCCTTCGTTGGCCGTCTGGGAACCGCTGCTTTCAAGGATCACCGGGTTAATCAGCAAAAGAGGATCCTCCCCCGTCACATCAATCACGGCAATCCTTTTTAAAATCCCTACCTGTGGAGCTGCCAGCCCGACGCCTTCCGCCTCATACATGGTATCAAACATGTCGTCGATCAATTCCCTGGTCCGCTCCGTCATCTCTTTGACCTCTTTACAAACCTTGTTCAAAACCGGATCCCCTATTTCTCTTATGTTTCTAAGCGCCATCTCTTTTCTTCCCTTCCTTCCGATATTTAAAAATGATTCATTGGATCAAAATCAAACTGTACGTTTTCCTCTCTGGTATCCACGGACTCCATATAGGCTTCCACTTTATCCTTTATTTCTGTAAGCCGTTCATACTCAGCGGATTTACAATATATGATAAAACGATAAATATCGTTGATTTTTCCTATCGATGCTTTCGCCGGCCCGATCAGCGCCGCCCGTTCAAAGCCCGGGCTCTTTGCGGGATTTCCTGCACACCCAGGGCCGGAAATATTCTTTCTGATCAGCTCCGCGATCCTGCCGGCCAAAGCCTGGCCGCGCTCTTCGCAAGGAGAGGCGATCAATATTGCCATCATATGGATCACCGGAGGGTAGCCCCCCAATTCTCTGTACAGAATTTCTTCCTCATAAAAAGCTTTATAATCCTGGCTGGCGGAGCGCACGATACTGTAATGCTCCGGGCGGTAGGTCTGTATCACAACCTCCCCCGGCCTGCTCCCCCGGCCTGCCCTTCCCGCCGCCTGGGTCAGAAGCTGAAAGGTTCTCTCTCCTGAGCGGTAATCGCTGTCGTTTAAAGACAAATCCGCCGCGAGCACCCCAACCAGCGTCACATTGGGGAAATCATGCCCCTTTACGATCATCTGGGTTCCCACCAGCACGTCTGCCTCCCCGGCGGAGAAAGCCGTCAGGATCTTCTCATAGCTGTCCTTTTTCCGGGTGGTATCCGCGTCCATCCGAAGAACCCGAATCCCGGGAAACTGCCGGCGAAGCTGCTGCTCAATCTGCTCCGTTCCTGCCTTAAAGCCGAGAATATAGGGAGAGCCGCACTCCGGACATTTTGTGGGCTGCCCCGTCTCATAGCCGCAGTAATGGCAGACCATCCTTCCCCCCATATGCTGGGACAAGGACACGTCGCAGTGGGGGCACTTTACCACATAGCCGCAGGATCTGCAGGACACAAACCCTGCATATCCTCTTCGGTTTAAGAACAGCATAGCCTGTTCCTTTCCGGCAATCCGCTCCTTTAGCAGCTCCTGCAGCCTTCTGCTGAAAATGGAACGGTTTCCCTCCCTGAGCTCCTTTCGCAAATCAACGACACAAACGCTGGCCAGGTTCCCGCCCGTAGGCCTGTAATTTAAGGTAAAGAGCTCATAGCTGCCCTTCCGTGCCAGATAATAAGCCTCCAAAGAGGGGGTGGCGGAGCCCAGCACAAGGGCTGCGTTTTTCAGTCCTGCCAGGTACCGGGCCGTCTCTCTGGCATGATACCTGGGCATGGTCTCACTTTTGTAGCTGGCTTCATGCTCCTCGTCTATCACAATCATCCCCAGATTGGGAAAAGGCACAAACAGGGCGGAACGCGGCCCTATGATCACATCCAGCTCCCCCTTTTTGGCCCGCTCGCACTGATCGAATTTCTCCCCGGCAGATAACGTGGAATTCATCACCGACACCCGGTCCCCAAACCTTTTATAAAACCGAAGCAGGGTCTGATAGGTAAGGGCAATTTCCGGAATCAGCACGATACATTGTTTTTTTCTCTTTATCATACCCTCGATCAGGGATAAATAGACCTCGGTTTTTCCGCTTCCGGTAATCCCGTGGAGCAGATAGGTCTTTCTTTTTCCCTGGTCGAAATCAGTAAGAACCTGCCGCCGGATCCCGTCCTGCTCCTTACTCAGCTCCCTGCCCTGCTCCCTGTCCGCCTCGATTTTTACGGGGTTGCGGTAATAGCTCTCCCTCTCGATCCTGATCACCTCCTGGCTCTCCAAGCTTTTCAGAACGGAGGCGGAGATATTCAGCTTGGCTCTCACCAGTTCATATGGAAGGATTTCTTCCGTGATCAGTTCCTTAAGCACCTTGGCCCTTGCCCTCTGATTTTTGCGGAGCGCTTCCGCCCAGACAAAGCGGGTCTCCTCCGGGTCAAGCAGCCGTACAATCTTCTTTTTTTCTCTGGGCTTTAAGGCCTGCTTCACCGGAAGCACGGTTTTCAGCGCGGCAATCATGGTGGAACCATAGGTCTTTTTCATCCATGCCGCAAGCTTTATGGCATCTGCCTCCACAGGCAGGCTTCCCGGAGCAATTCCCGCTACCGTCTTTAGCTTTTCCTCCGGAAATTCTCTCCTGTCCGTCACCTCCACCACATAGCCCTGCCGCAGATGATCCCCTTTTCCGAAAGGCACCTGCACGCAGGTTCCCTCCTCAAGCTTTCCCAAAAGTTCCTCCGGGATTTTGTACTGGAAGGTTCTGTCTACTTTTTCATGGGAAATATCTATAATAATATTGGCATATCTTCCCCGGGTCATCCCTGTTTTGCTCTTTCCTTTTGTATTTCTGCGATCAGTACTCTGTCATCCATAGGGTACTTAACCCCTTTGATTTCCTGGTAATCCTCATGACCTTTCCCGGCGATGATAATAATATCCCCGGGCCGGGCCTGGTCAATGGCATAGGCAATGGCCTCTTTCCTGTCACAGATTGCCACATAGCTTCCGTTTGTCTTTTTTATGCCTGTCTTAATATCCTCGATGATATCCTCCGGCTCCTCGAACCGGGGGTTATCCGAGGTAATCACCGTAAAATCCGCAAAATTTCCGCTGACCTCTCCCATCTCAAAACGGCGGAGCTTGGAGCGGTTCCCGCCGCACCCGAAAAGGCTCACAAGCCTTGTGGGATTGTATTCTCTCAGCGTCGTCAGCAGGCTTTTAAGGCTCATGGCATTGTGGGCGTAATCAATCAACAGGGTAAACTGATCGGATACGGGAACCATCTCGATTCTTCCCCTGACATGGGCCCCGAGAAGGGCCTTTTGGATCTGGGCGTTTTCCACCTTGAAATGTCTGCATACCGCAATGGCCGCCAGGGCATTGTAAACGCTGAATCTGCCGGGAGCGGGCACCTCCACCTCAAAGGGAATTTTCCCGATGCCTCTTTCTTTGACCTGGAAACGGATTCCAAGCTCGCCCGGCTTATTCACAAGCTCGATATGATCTGCATAAATATCTGCATGCTTATCAAGCCCATAGGTTTCAAGCTGACAGGTATGCCCTTTCACCACCGCATCCGCATGGGCGTCATCCTTATTCACAATTCCAAGCCAGCACTGCTGAAACAAAAGCCCTTTACATGCCAGATATTCCTCGAAATCTGCATGCTCATTGGGGCCGATATGATCCGGCTCCAGGTTGGTAAAAATCCCGATCTCAAAGGTAAACCCCTGGGTTCTGTGAAGCTTAAGCCCCTGAGACGCCACTTCCATCACAACAATATCGCAGCCCTCTTCCTCCATCTCCCTGAAATACTGCTGAAGCAGAAAGGATTCCGGCGTGGTATTGTCCGCGGGAATATGCTTATCTCCTATAACCGTCTCAATTGTTCCCACAAGCCCTACCTTATAGCCTGCTCTTTCCAGGATAGACTTGATCAGGTAAGTGGAAGTGGTCTTTCCCTTAGTGCCGGTAATGCCGATCACCTTCAGCCGGTCAGCCGGATGTCCGAAATAAGCGGCCGAAATATAGGCCATGGCATATCTGCTGTCCTCTACCCGGATCACCGTAATATCACTTTCCGGCGGCAGCTCCACATCCTTTTGCACCACCAACGCCGCCGCTCCCGCCTCTGCCGCCTCCCCGGCAAATTGATGCCCGTCGGTCTTATAACCGCAGATACAGATAAACATACATCCCGGTTTGAGCTTACGGGAATCATAAACCACCTCTTTAATT
>Ga0224748_10190_pt1 | contig 16754 bp, 17 predicted proteins | sample LIM_F_Water_Neg_FD_182074 | JGI IMG/M metagenome (GOLD analysis project Ga0224748, IMG submission 182074) | Enriched cells from gastrointestinal tract of the lab mouse from Pacific Northwest National Laboratory (PNNL), Richland, Washington... | ecosystem: Host-associated > Mammals > Digestive...
AACCGCATGAGTTATCTCATTTTTCAGGGAACACCTATACTACGAAAACCCATGACGGTTTAAAAATTTCTAATGGAAAATGGATGTGGTGGAGCCAGGGAATTGGAGGGCGTTCTGCCCTTGATTATCTGATTAAAGTTAGAGATTATACCTTTATAGAGGCGGTGGAAACTCTTGTAGGATTGGCGGGAGTGAAACCGCCTATTCCTTTACCAGCCGAAAAGAAGAAAGAAAAGAAACTGCTCTTACCAGAGCCATACCGTTGTCAGACGAGAATGGTTGCTTATCTGACAGGACGGGGCATTGATAGGGAGCTTGTGGATTTTTGTCTGCGGACAGGACGTGTATATGAAAGTAAACGCTACCATAATGCGGTTTTTGTGGGCAGGGATAAGGAGGGAAAACCTCGTTATGCTGCCATCCGTGGAATAGGGACGGACTTTATCGGGGATGCGTCAGGGAGTGACAAGAATTATTCTTTTTCCATTCCGGCAGAGGGAAAAAGTCAGGAAGTCCACCTGTTTGAGTCTGCCATTGATCTGTTATCTTATGCCACGGTATTGAAAATGGATGGACAGGATTGGAGAAAAAACCATCTGTTATCTCTTGCCGGAGTGTACCAGCCAGCAAAAGAAATTGAGCAGAGCAAGGTCCCGGCGGCACTGACTTGTTTCTTAAAAAAATACCCGGAGGTGCAGATGGTTGTATTCCATCTTGATAATGACCGGGCGGGGCGGTTAGCAACAGAGGCAATACAGACAGTATTGCCGGGAAAATATCACACGGAGGATGTGCCACCACAAAAGGGTAAGGACTGTAATGATGAGCTTTGTATCCGGCTGGGGATTGGCATGACAGTAAGGCAAAAGAAACTGATGAAACAACAAAAAGGATGTCAGGAAAGGAGCTTTGAGAGATGAAAACTTATGATGTAACGATTACAGAGACTTTACAAAAGACCGTCCGTATCCATGCGGACAGTCTGGAGGAGGCGGAGCAGAAAGCAGAAGATAACTGGAATGCCAGTCAGTATAATCTGGATTCAAACCATTTTGTCGGAGCCTGTTTTCTTGCAAGAGAACGTGTCAGAGAAAAAAACTGGGGGGATGGAACGGAGAAAGCCAGGTGAAAGCTATAAGATATAGAGTAAAAATTATCTATACAAAAAAGATTTCTATAGCGGCCAAAGATAGAAAATCCGTGGAAGGCATTCTGCGAACCATGCTTGCTTCGGGGGAGATCATATCTGTGGTTGAAAAACCATGTGGAGTTGTGGCAGAAGAATTGGATGAAAAGGACTGTCCCGGAAACTGTGAAGGGTGCGGATATTTCTGTCCACATAGGGAGGACTGCATGATAGATGACGTGGAGGATCGATGTCCGGGGTGTGCATATTACTGCTGGAAGTGTGGAAGATGTGAGTTAAATGAAGAAAAAACTTGTGGCAGTAGGAATGAAAGTTGTAGGTATTTCTGTCCGGAATGTGGCGGCTGCACTCGTTTAAAAGAAAAAGAAAACGGGGAAATTTTTTGTTTTCGGTAGGTAATTAGAGCGGCACCCGACGTGAAACAAGGGTGGTATAGCGATACACAATACCAGCAAGCAACGCCTTTGGATTACCACTGCCCTTTGGGGCAGCGGCAATCTCCGGCAGCTTGTTAGGGGAGTGAGACTCCCCTAATACCCTTCAAAAAATAGCAGTAAAAAATGGAATGGAAGGAGAGATATAGGTTGTTATATTTGCGATTTGAGAAAAAACAGCGGGTAAAAAACAAACAACGTTTCTGGTGTTATAAGGAGAAATTTGAAGAACTAAAAAAGAAAAAGGAGGCAGGAGACAATGGTAGAGCATAAAATTTTTGCCGAGGGTGTGATAAAAGATATTAAGAAATATCTTTCACCTAATTATGCTGACGTGGAATGTGAAGTTATAGAAAAAAGAAGTAATAATGGACAGTTAAGTGTTAATATTGCTTTCAGACAGCCGGAGAGGGAAATAACTCCCAGCATTGGTATTGAACCTTTTTATGAAGCTGTCCGCAACGGAGAGTCTTTGGAGAGTATTATGCAGATAATCGCAGAGATGGCTGAACAAACTATAAATACCACATTTTCTATTATCCCCGGTGAGATGAATGAGTATAAGGAGGCAGAGAATTATCTCGGTGTATGTCTTGTGAATACAAAAGCGAATCGGAAACAGTTGAAGGGTGTTACATGTATTAAGGTGGAAGATTTGTCGCTGATACCGATAATACGTGTTCCCTTATCGGAGAAAGGAATATATGGCAGTATGAAGGTTACGGAAGAATTGCGGGAAATGTGGGGGGTAAGTGTAGAACAAATATTTGAACAGGCATGGAAGAATGAGGAATCACCCATGCTTCTGGGATTAAATGAAGCAGTTTTGCATACGGGGGATATGCGTGATTTGTCTGCGGCACAAGATCTGGTAGATAACGATAATGGGGAAAAAATGTATATTCTTACAAATAAAAGAAGGATAGATGGTGCGGCATTGATTGTTTATCCAGGAGTGAAGGAAAAACTGGATGAACTGTTCCCAGAAGGTTTTTTTATCGTGCCATCCTCCATACACGAAACTTTGATTATGCCCAAAGGGGTGGAAATACAGGGATTAGAAATGACACCGAAGGAACTTGGTAGGATGCTGCGGTATTCTAATCAGAGATATGTGGATAAGATGGAATTCTTATCCGACCGAATCTACGAGTATGACAAAGATAGCGGAAAAATTCGACAGGTGTCGGAGTCTATGGAAAAAGAAAGGGGCATGGAGCTATGAGAAAAAGAAATATTCCATTTTTATTCCGGCTAAACGAGCAGGAAGCAGAGGCGTTCCGGGACAGAGTAAAGCGGAGTGGACTGACACAGGAATCCTATGTGCGGCAGGTTATCAGTGGAAAAATACCGAGAGACGCACCACCGCCGGATTATTATGCCATGATGAAAGAACTTCACAAGATTGGCAACAACTTAAATCAGATTGCGCAGAAAGCACACGTCTTAAATGTGATTGACGTACAGCGGTACGACCGGGACATGAAAAAATTTGAGGAAACGGTGCGCCTTATTACGGAGGCGGTCATCCTTCCGGGGACAGCGGAACAGACTTTCCTGTCTGGTGTGGACGCAGACAGCGGGAAAAGGGAGGAATAACGTGGCGACCACATCCATTTGGAGTGTAAAAGGCTGGCTTGGGAAAGTTATGATTTATGTAGAAAATCCAGAAAAGACGATGAACCCGGAGACAGCGGAAATTCCAGAAACTGTCAGCGGAGAAGATTTAGACAGGCAGGGATTGGCAGACGTGATTGCTTATGCGGTCAGTGAAGAAAAAACTATAAGGGAGAGAAAAAAGAACAGAGACAGTAAAACCATTGAAGAAGAAAACGGGGCAGTTCTGCAGCAGTATGTATCTGGTATCAACTGTACGTCTGCCACCGCCCGCAGTGAAATGATGGCAGTCAAAAAGAGATATAGCAAGGACGGCGGCATTATGGCATTCCACGGCTATCAGTCCTTTGCACCGGGGGAGTGTACCCCGCAGATGGCTCATAAGATTGGCGTGAAGCTGGCGGAAGAATTATGGGGAAATCGTTTTCAAGTGCTTGTTGCCACACATCTTGACAAGGCACATCATCTCCACAACCACTTTGTGGTCAATTCTGTTTCTTTTATGGACGGTAAACGCTACCACAGGACTAAAAAAGATTACCGGGATATGCGAAATGTATCGGATAAGTTGTGCTGCGAGTATGGTCTGTCAGTTATTGAACATCCGGAGAGAGGCATGGGGAACCATTATGCACAATGGCAGGCAGAAAAGACAGGAAAGCCGACCTATCACAGCATGGTTAAAGAAGATGTGGATGGGGCAGTGAGAAAGGCGAGGACAGAAAAACAGTTTTATCAAAAACTGAAGGAAATGGGATATTCCATAAAGATAGGAAAGGACATCACAGTGCGGGCAGAAGGACGTGACCGTGGAATTAAACTGGCGAGAAATTATGGGGAAGAATATACCATTGAAGCTATCCGGAAAAGGATACTGAAAGAACAGTCAGTTTTCAAGAGTGTGACACAGGGGAGGAAAACTTACTGGATAACCGTAAAGGGAACTATCCGTAAGAAAAAGAGAATTGGAGGGTTACGGGGACTGTACCTGCATTATTGTTTTTTGCTGGGTATCCTGCCTAAGAACAATCTTTCCATCAGCCCTAAACAGGTACACACCCTGTTCCGGGAGGATTTAATTAAGCTGGAGCGGATTTCAAAAGAAACAAGGCTGCTTTGCCATTATCGGATTGATACGGCAGAGCAGCTTTTTTCAATGAGAGAGAGTCTGAAGGGGCAGATGGCGGAACTTGCAGAGACGAGAAAGCATTTGCGGTATAAAACCCGCAATATCAAAGACAACGAAATGTTAGCAGAAATTAAAACAGAAATCTCCGGTCTGACAAAACAGATTGGGGCGCTGCGAAAAGAGGTGGTGCTTTGTGATGGGATTGCCGCACGTTCCGGCGTGATAGAAGAAAAAGTAAGGAAGGTGCGGGAAGAAAACAGATGGAAAGGAAAGGAGGAAAAGGAAAATGAACACATCAGGCGAAGCCGCTGACCAGGTGGTGCGCATTTCAATGGAAGTAGGCGAGGCTGTCCTGAAGATTTCAGGGAAAGGGGCAAAACACCTTGCGGTGCTTTTACATGCCATTCTGAAAGAACAGAAAAAAACGAGGGGTAGGATAAGACTGGAAACCCTTGTACGTTCAGGCAGACCATTAACTGTATTTTCGGTAAAGGAGAGTGACCTAAAAAAGTTTGTGAAGGAGGCGAAGCGGTATGGCATTCTTTATTGTGCGGTGCGGAATCCGAGAGGGAGCAGCGACAGCATGGTAGACATTATAGTAAAAGAAGAAGACGCCCCCCGTATTAACCGGATTGTAGAGCGATTCCAGTTTGCATGCGTGACAGAGGCGGCTCAGGTCAAAACGGAAATCGAGAAATCACGGGAAGAAAAGACCAGTAAGGGAACACAGAAAGACAACACCAAATCCAGAGAGAGCAAAAAAATACAAACAAGTGCAGGGCGGGAGACAGGCAAGAGATCACAGGGAAAGGACAAACCAGAAATATCAAAAGAAGATATTCTGGTGGACGAGTTGCTTGGTATTCCTGCGAAAAAGGAGGAATCGAAACAACAGAATGCCCCTTTTTTACAAAGGACAGACAACTCCCGTCTGTCCGGGACTATATCAGGGAAACAAAGGAAAGTCGCAGAGGGTACTTCTAAACTTTATATGCCCGTGACACAAAAAAAACCATCGGTGCGTGAAGAATTAAGAGAAATTAAGACAGGAAGGAAGAAAAAGAACCACGTACCCAGACACAAAGAGCCAGAGAGAAATAAGGGCAGAAGAAAGAAGACAGTACCGCGGCATAAACAGCCAAAAGCAAAGAGAAAATTGTATAAGGAGAAAGAGAGGTAATGATTTATGGCTAATGAGTTTGATTCGATTCTTAACGTATCCGCAGTGCCGCAGGATGACAGAAAGGCAGCGTTTATTGCGGAGAGCAAAAACAACCGGAACCGTTGTTATGAGATGTCAGAGAAAATGACAGAGAAAGTGGCGATGAACGGTCAGGCATTTCAGAAATATCTTGATGTGCAGAGTAAATTTGACCGTTATACCGCTAACAATGTTCTTTTGATTATGGCACAGAAACCGGAGGCGGAAAAGATTGGTGATTATGGGTACTGGAAGGATCAGGGAGTTTATGTCAAAAGACAGGAAAGAAGCAACCCTATTCTTATCATGGAACCTGGAAAGGAGTATGAACGTGAGGATGGCAGTATCGGCACTTATTACAATGCAAAAAAAGTATATGACATTTCACAGACAACAATGGACAGAAAAATACAGCCGCAGGCAGAGATTACGGACAAGCAGCTTATACGGGCACTGGTAAGTAACCCGCCTGCCGCTATTGTGACGGCAGAAGCAGACCAAATGCCGGAAGGCAGAGGCGCATTCTTTGAACCGGAGGAAAACTGTATTTATGTAAGGAAAGGAATGGATGTACAGGATATTTTCAAGAGCCTGACACTGGAGCTTGCCCTAGCTGGATTTGCGGACAAGGATAAAGATTTTGACCGAAGTGAGTATATGTTCCATGCGTATTGTGTGTCTTATATGATTTGCAGAAAGTGTGGCATAGATACACAGGACTATCAGTTTGATCATGCCCCGGAATATTTTGAAGTAATGGAGCTGAAGGAAGTAAGGGCGGAGTTATCCCGAATTCGCGATGCGGCGAGCAGTATATCATCAAGGATGGCAAAAATACTGGAGCAGGAGCAGAGCCAGAACAGACAGTCAGAATACAAGCTACAGCCAGAACAGCCGGAGAAAGCAGAACAGGAAAGTCCATCGCAGCCACTGAGTGAATGGAAGAGGGCAGAACCACAGCAGGGCAGTCAGGGGCATCCAATGGGGCAGTCTCAGTATGAAAGGGGAGATTTCAGATGAAAGCAGTAAAGTCCAGATATAGTTTTAACCTTTTCATGGATACGGAGTTGTCCCATATTAAATTAGTTATCAGATAAAAAAACGGACAGAGAACAGCAAGGAGGTGGTGAAACTTGTCCGAAACAAAGATAACCCTTGAACTGGATCGATTTGAATATGGTGTCATCTTCCATTCCCTCAACGACAAACGGAACCAAATGATACAGGAAAACCAGGCGACGGATGCAGTGGATGACGTGCTGTTGAAAGTCATTGAGACAATGAATTCTTCCAAAAAGAAAAAAAAGGAGAATAAAAATCATGAGGACCGATAACAGGAAAAGCGGTTGGATTCTATTTGTTGTAGGTATCATTCTGGTAGTATGGCTTGCCCTTTTGACAGCCCCATACCTTGATGGTGGTCTGCCGGAGATATTGCAGGAATTACCAAATGTTATAAACCAGCCATTTCATATCCGGTTTTGTGGGGACAGTGTAAAAACTGTCCTTATTTTTTTGTCAGCGTACGGGTTAGGAATCGGTATTTATATTTCTACAAGAAAGAATTACCGGAGAGGCGAAGAACATGGTTCTGCCTTATGGGGCAGTGTAAAGGCGGTCAATAAAAGGTATCAGGGGAAAAAGCGTGACGCAGATAAAATTATGACGCAGAATGTGCGTGTCAGCTACAACAGCAGAAAACACAGACGAAATCTTTTAACCGTTGTGGTAGGAGGAAGTGGTGCAGGGAAAACAAGGTTTTATGCAAAACCGAATTTAATGCAGGCTAATACCTCTTTTGTGGTACTTGATCCCAAAGGGGAAAATCTGCGGGACACCGGGTATTTACTGGAGGAAAAAGGATATGAGGTGCGGGTTCTGGATTTGATTAACATGGAGAAAAGTCATTGTTATAACCCGTTTGTGTATCTGAAGGATGATAATGATGTGCAACGGCTTGTAACAAATCTGTTCAAAGCAACCACACCAAAAGGGAGTCAGTCAAATGATCCGTTTTGGGATACCGCAGCGTCTATGCTGCTTCTGGCACTGATATTTTATCTGAAATACGAGGCACCAGAGGATGAGCAGAATTTTCCGATGGTCATGGAACTTCTGCGGGCAGGAGAAGTCAGTGAGGACGATAGTGAGTACCAGTCGGTGCTGGATGAACTGTTCGAGCGTCTTGAAATGAGGGAGCCAGAGCATATTGCTGTAAAATACTATAAAAATTACCATTCCGGCAGTGCAAAGACACTGAAATCTATTCAGATCACGCTTGCGGCTAGATTGGAAAAGTTCAATTTGTCAGGACTTGTGGCATTGACCGCAACCGATGAATTGGATTTACCGTCACTGGGAGAAAAGAAGACAGCCTTGTTTGCATTGATACCGGATAATGACACCAGTTATAACTTTCTGGTGTCTATTTTGTATACGCAGTTATTCCAACAGCTTTTTTTTCTTGCTGACCATAAATATGGAGGAAGTCTTCCGGTTCATGTCCATTTTCTGATGGACGAGTTTGCAAACGTGAGCCTGCCAGATGATTTTGACAAGATACTGTCCGTCATGCGTTCTAGGGAAGTAAGCGTGTCTATCATCCTACAAAATATGGCGCAACTAAAAGCGTTGTTTGAAAAGCAGTGGGAAAGCATATGCGGGAATTGCGATGAATTTTTGTATCTTGGCGGTAATGAGCAGGGAACGCATAAGTATGTCAGCGAATTGCTGGGGAAGGCAACGATTGATACGAACACCTATGGAAAGTCTACTGGACATTCCGGCAACTATTCGACCAACTACCAGAATACGGGGCGGGAACTAATGACACCAGATGAGGTGCGTATGTTAGATAACCGTTATGCACTTTTGTTTATCCGTGGGGAGCGTCCAGTGTTGGACGAAAAGTATGATATTCTGAAGCACCCCAATGTGTCATTGTCCGCAGATGGTCAGGGTAAACTCTACCGCCACGGAGAAGTGACGCAGGCGGTAGCAGGTATTACGCTTGCAGACAGTTTGGAGGGGGAAATGACGGAAGGACTTCCGGAAGGAATAAGCTATGAACTTTTGTCCGACGAGGACATGGAGGCAATGATGAATCAGAAAAAGGAGGATGTAACATCATGAAAAGCAGGAAAGAAGATAGAAAGAGAAACAGTAAACTAACCCATAAGTTACACATGAGTTGCAGGACAGTAAGAAAATTGGCTGTATATGTAACAGTGGTATTGATGATAACATTTGGAACAGCGACGGTTTTTGCGAAAGAAAACGGAGGTGGTGATCCACTGAAAGTAGTCAACAACTTGTCTACTTTCATCTTTGGCTTAATCCGTGCCATCGGCATGATTTTACTTGGGTTTGGAATTGTGCAGGTGGGATTGTCTTTGAAGTCACATGATCCGAGTCAGAGGGCAAACGGGTTCTTAACACTTGCCGGAGGAATCATCATTACCTTTGCAAAAGAGATTCTGGCTTTGATTACAGGATGACGGAAAAAGAAATGAAGAAACGTAATTTATCCAGAGAGGAGAAAACAAGCATATTCTCCTCTCTGGATTTTTTTATGAAATGAGGTGAACAGAGTGAATGAAATGGTGAACAAATATAGTATTATTTATGCCGACCCACCGTGGCGGTATGGTCGCAAATATGGCAGTGGGGTAGCAGAAAACCATTATTCAACAATGAGTATGCAAGAAATTTCTGAACTGCCCATAAGCAAAATCGCCCATACAAACAGTATTCTGTTTCTGTGGGCAACCTTTCCCCAACTGGATGTTGCATTAGAGGTGATACAGGCGTGGGGGTTTCGTTACAAAACAGTTGGTTTTGTATGGGTAAAGCAGACAAAAGTGTCACATCAATGGTTTTTTGGTTTGGGAAACTGGACTAGAAGTAATGCAGAAATCTGTTTATTAGCAACGAGGGGAAAACCGAAAAGGAAGTCTGCCAGTATACATCAGTTAATCATCAGTCCTGTGCAGTCTCACAGTCAAAAACCCCAAGAAGTAAGAGAGAAGATTGTAGAGCTTTTGGGGGATTTGCCACGGATTGAACTTTTCGCAAGGGAAAAGACAGATGGCTGGGATGTATGGGGAAATGAGGTGGAATGTGATATTGACATGGAAAAAATAAGTCAGGGGGGTGTGGGTGATGGAATCGGACAACTGGATAGTACAGAATTTGCAGAACGCACTTGACACATGGAATGAAAAACTGGCTGAGATATGGCAGATACTCACGCAGTCACCGGATACATTCAAAGGCGGGGGAATCTGGAAAGTCATTGTAGACATTCATGGAGCATTGCAGGCAATCGCGTATGCTTTGTTGGTGCTGTTCTTTGTCATTGGCATGGTAAAGACGTGTGGCAGTTTTACGGAAGTAAAGAAACCGGAACACGCATTAAAGCTCTTTGTGAGGTTTGCCATTGCGAAAGGGGTAATCACTTACGGACTGGAGTTGATGACAGCGTTATTTCAGATTGTGCAGGGAGTAATCCGTACTATTATGAAAACAGCAGGGTTTGGAAAGGCAAAAAAAACGGTGCTCCCCAATGAAATTATGAAAGCCATAGAGGGCTGTGGATTTTTTGAGAGCATTCCCTTATGGGCAGTTACGTTGATTGGAGGACTGTTTATTACGGTGCTTAGTTTTATCATGATTATGAGTGTGTATGGGCGATTTTTTCGTCTGTATCTTTACACGGCGATTGCCCCCCTTCCATTATCGGCGTTTGCCGGGGAGTCGAGCCAGAACGTGGGAAAGAGTTTTCTGAAATCCTATGCGGCGGTGTGTCTGGAGGGCGCTATCATTGTGCTGGCGTGTATTATCTTTTCCTTGTTTGCAACGTCTCCGCCAGCAGTAAGTGCGGACGCAGCGGCAGTCACAATGGTATGGAGTTATATCGGGGAACTGATTTTTAACATGCTGGTGTTGGTAGGTGCGGTCAAAATGGCAGATCGTGTTGTGCGTGAAATGATGGGACTATAAAAAACAGGAGGTATCTATGGAAGATAACAAAAATAATAGTCTGCTCGGAGAAAACAGGAAATTGTATCAGGAAGAATTACAGAAACCGCTGAAGGAAATCAAAGAGGATATTTTTTTCCGTACAGATAATTTTGAGTTTGAAGAATGGTATGAAGATATTCTGCTTTTTACCAGAATTGGTACTTGCCAGCCCAAACCGGAACACATGGAAACGGTACAAAAGGCATTAAAAATACTGGGATTTTGTACCCATGTGGTAAATCGAAATGGCAGGGATTATCTTGCACCCGGAGAGAGACAGATAAAAAAACAGCGTAACAAGGAAGATGAAAGATTAAGATAGTCAGGAGGTGTTTTCTTTGGAAGTAAAAATCAATAGGGAAATCCGTGATTACACGGAATCAATGTTTTTCGGACTGTCTTTCAGGCAGTTCGTTTTTTCACTTATAGCCTGCGTTGTGGCTGTCGGGTTATATTTTTTACTCCGTCCGTATGTTGGAATGGAAACAGTTAGCTGGATGTGTGTACTTGGTGCTGCCCCATTTGCGGCGCTAGGATTTTTTCGTTATCACGGAATGACAGCGGAGCAGTTTTTGTGGGCGTGGATAAAATCAGAAATCTTGATACCGAAGCGACTGATTTTCCGTCCCGAAAACATTTATTACGAAACCATGAAACCAAATATAGAAAAAAGAGAAAAGGAGGGACTGAAGCGGCATGATAAAAACATTAAGTAATATTTTGAAACAGGATAAGGAAAGGTTTGTCATACCCAAAAGCGTACAGCAGGCAATTCCCATTAAAGCGGTATGGGAAAATGGCATTTTCAAAGTCGGACGGAATAAATTCTCCCGTAGTTACCGTTTTACAGACGTGAATTATGCGGTAGCGGGCAAAGAGGATAAGGAGTCAATGTTTTTGGATTACAGCGAGCTTCTCAATGTTTTTGACAGTGGGGCAACGACGAAGATTACCATCCATAACCGCAGGCTGAACCGTCAGGACTTTGAAAAATCCATCTTAATTCCCATGCGTGAAGACGGACTGGATTTGTATCGGAAAGAGTATAATACCATGCTACTTGAAAAAGTAACCGGAGCAGAGAGCATGATACAGGAGAAATATGTGACGGTATCCGCTTATAGGAAAACCATTGAAGAAGCAAAAACGTATTTTTCTCGTACAGGGACGGATTTGACGGGGCATTTTGCACGGTTAGGTTCAAAGTGTGTGGAGATGGATGCTACTGACAGGCTGCGGGCGCTGCATGACTTTTACCGTACGGGAGAGGAAACGGGATTTTACTTTGATCTGGCAGAAACCATGCGGAAAGGACACAGTTTCAAAGACTTTATCTGCCCGGACAGCCTTGAATTTGAAAAAGACCATTTCCGTATGGGAAACCGTTACGGACGTGTATTGTTTATGCGGGAGTATGCCTCTTATATCAAGGACAGCATGATTGCGGAGCTGACAGATTTGAACCGGAACCTGATATTAAGTATTGACATCATACCCATACCGACAGACGAGGCGGTGAGGGAAGTGGAAAACCGTCTGCTAGGGGTGGAAACGAATATCACGAACTGGCAGCGGAGGCAGAACGCCAACAACAACTTTTCCGCTGTCGTTCCGTATGATATGGAGCAGCAACGCAAAGAGAGCAAAGAATTTCTGGATGACCTTACTACCCGTGACCAGAGGATGATATTTGCGGTGGTTACGCTTGTGCATACAGCTGATACGAAAGAACAGCTTGACGCTGATACCGATACGCTGCTGACTGTGGCAAGAAAGCATTTGTGCCAGTTTACCACGTTAAAATACCAGCAGATGGACGGACTGAACACCGCCTTGCCGATTGGACACCGGAAAATCCACGCATTGCGGACACTGACGACAGAAAGCCTTGCTGTGCTAATGCCATTCCGGGTACAGGAAATCATGGACGGGGGAGGTATTTACTGTGGGGAAAATGCCATATCCCACAATCTTATCATGTGCAATAAAGAAAAATTGTTAAACCCGAATTCATTTCTTTTGGGAGTGCCGGGGAGCGGGAAAAGTTTCAATGCAAAGATGTTAATTGTGTTCCTTGCCCTTGCCACCGGGGATGATATTCTAATCTGTGATCCAGAGCGAGAGTACGCTTCTCTTATAGAAGCAATGGGAGGTGAAGTGATACGGATTGCGGCAGGAAGTCCAGACCACATCAATGCCATGGATATGGTAGAGGGGTACGGGGACGGAGGCAACCCGATTATTGAGAAGTCCGAGTTTGTCTTGTCCCTATTTGAACAGCTTGACCGGACCGGGATTGGTCCGGCGCAGCGTTCCCTCATTGACCGCTGTACAGAGGCTATTTATGAAGATTATCAGAATGGTGGGAAAGTGCCTACTTTATGTGTGTTGCGGGAGAAACTTATGGAGCAGAAAGAGCGGGAGGCAAAAAACCTGGCATTGGCACTGGAGTTATTTACAGACGGCAGCCTTGACGCATTTTCACATGAAACCAATGTGGACGTAAATAACCGCATGGTGGTTTACGACATCTTGGATTTGGGAAAACAGTTGAAAACAATGGGATTGCTGGTAATCACGGACGCTATGTTAAACCGTGTGACAGAAAACTGGAAAAAAGGGAAACGCACCCATATTTTTCTGGACGAGTTTCATGTCGTGTTCGAGAACGAACACTCTGGCTCGTTCTTTAATTCCGCATGGCGGCGTTTCCGTAAACGAAATGCGTTCCCGACTGCGATTACGCAGAATGTGGAGTATCTGCTGGATTCCGTACTTGCCAGTACGATGTTATCGAACAGTGAGTATATCGTGATATTAAATCAGGCAGCGTCAGACCGACAGAAACTAGCGGATTTATTGAATATTTCTAATGAGCAGATGAGCTATATTACCAATGCAGACGCTGGGTGCGGACTGATTAAGTACGGAAGTTCCCTTGTGCCATTTATTAGTAAGTTTCCAAAGAATACAAGGTTGTATAAGCTGATGACGACAAAGCCAGGGGAGGATTGTGTGAATAGAATGCAATATGAGAAAGGGGGAAAAGGCAAAGATTGAATGTCATCATACTTCAGATTATTCGATAGACGAAGAATTGCTGAAGAAACTACAGGATGGTCTTTGAGAAAGCGAAAAGATGGATTTAAGTAAAAAGGAAACCAGGGGCGGTAAAATGAAAACTGTACAATAATAAGTAGCGGCAGTCTGGTCAGAATAAAACTTCTGGCGGACTGCCTTTTCAATGGAAATGGACTATTGGCAGAAATAAAACTTTTGTCAAAGAACTATCCCAAGTATTGTAAGAAAAAGAAATTCCAGATAAGAAAGGGGAAATGTTAAAATGAGTGCAGCAGTTAATTTGAAAGAACAACCGGATATTAAAGAGTTCATTTATGTACTGGAAAGTAACGGATTGATAAGAGAGCAGCAGGAGGTGGAAAGTCTTGTAGATTTACTGGAGAATATCGGAAATCAGTTTACCCAGATGATAGGGGAGTTACAAGCGGTCCGGGGAGAGTTAGTGAATATGCAGAATAAAAGTATCCGGGCAACGGTTTCCCGTGCTGTGGAAAATGCAGAGGGTAAGACACAGGAAATACTGGGAAAGATTTTTGCGATTGGAAAAAATCTTGTCTGTTCTGTTAAAAAAGCAGTAGTTGTTTTTAAGGAAAAGGGCGTGGATGTATTACGGAAAGCGGTGTCGGCTATGAAAATCCCGCAAGTTCTATCTGCTATAAAAAATCTGTTACACAACGGTAAAGAGAGAATGAACGGAAAGGCAGAGAAAACACAGATACTAGCACAGGAAATTTATAAGGTGAAAGAGCACAGGAAAAATATTGGTAGAATACTTACTGGCAGACGGGCAAAAGAACCGACGGAACAGGCGGTAGACAGAGGAATTCTTGCCAAAATTCAGAGAATATTTTTAAATTGCGAGAGAATGTATGCTGGTATGGAGCAAAAGGCAGAAAAAGCTTTGAATTGCGTGGAAGAGTTTTGCAGTGAAAAAAAGTCTTCTGTAAAAGCGGACTTGAGAATGTTGAATAATCAAAAGACTGAACAGAAAAGCAATCCGACGACAATACAGGAGCAGACAAGATAGAAATAGGGCAGATAATGCAGTCTGCTTATTTTTTACCAAACTCAGGGGAGGTCAGTGTATGGGAAAAATCAAAACACGCAGGGAGAGAAAAGATATAAAGGTTTTGGATAAACCGATGACTGTTTTACGGATCAAGAAGTCCCATGTACGAACAAAAGAAGATATGGACCAGACGCAAGAACACGCCGTTCCGGTGGAATATGCCGAGAACAAAGTTGTGGGTGGGATGGATATTTTTGTTCACAAAGGGGTACACCATGCTAGTTTGCAGGGTGGAAGACTGGCGGGGACGGCAAGAGAAGGGAAAAGATCTTCTAAAGAAATTAAACAGAAAAAAGAAGAAATGCACAGGCAACGGGCTGACATACCTTCAGGGGAACGTCGGTCCGTTTCTACGTCCAGCGGAGAGATGAAAAGAAAGATACAGAGCCAGACAACAAACCAAAGAAGAAATAGCAATAAGACTACCCAGCCAAAGGGACAGAAATCTATTAAAAATGCGGGTAAATCGGTTAAAACAGGGAAAAGAACAACAATAAAGTCTACTGAAAAGGCGGTAAAACAGACGCCGCAGACAGCAAAAGTGGCAAAGCAAACAGCCAGAAAAACAGCGCAGGCGGTAAAGCAATCCATGAAAGCAGCTAAAAAGACAGGGAAAGCTACCGCTAAAGCAGCAAAGGCAATCATAGAGGCAACAAAAGCGTTAATCACAGCTTTGATTTCTTTTGGCTGGATTGCGGTTCTGATTTTGATAATTGTTCTCTTGTTTGGAGGATTTCTATGTATGACAGGGGGCGACAATTCCAGTACTGTCACTCCGGTAAGTGCAGAGGTACAGGCGTATGAGCCTGTTATCCGCAAATATGCAAAGCAGTATGAAATTGGAGAGTATGTGGAGTTGATCAAAGCGGTTATGATGCAGGAATCTGGCGGGCAAGGGAATGACCCGATGCAGAGTTCTGAGGGAATTTTCAATACAAGGTATCCGAGAAAACCAAACGGTATTACCGATCCGGAATATTCTACCCGGTGCGGAGTGCAGGAAATCAAAAGCTGTCTTGTCAGTGCGAAGGTAAAAAGTCCTGTCGATCTAGAGCATATTAAACTGGCATTGCAAGGGTTTAACTATGGAAATGGTTATATCACATGGGCGATGAACCACTATAGTGGTTATTCGCTGGCAAATGCCGAAGAATTTTCGGACAAGATGGCAAAAGAAAAGGGATGGGAAAGCTATGGAGATAAGCAGTATGTACCCCATGTTCTGCGATATTATACGATAGGTCGGATTCCGAATGGTATGGGCAATCAGGCGATTGTACAGGTGGCACTTGCACAGGAGGGAAACCATGGCGATATTTACTGGAGTTGGTATGGATTTCACAGCCGGGTGTCATGGTGTGCCTGTTTTGTGTCGTGGTGTGCGGAGCAGTGTGGTTATCTGGAGAGTGGCGTCATGCCGAAGTTTTCTCTCTGTTCGGAAGGTGTGAAGTGGTTTCAGAGCAAGGGGAAGTTTAGGGATGGCAGTTATGTTCCGGCGGCGGGGGACATTATTTTTTTTGACTGGGGGGAGGACGGAACTATTGACCATGTAGGGATTGTAGAAAGTATCACTAAGGGGAATGTAAATACAGTTGAGGGAAATAGTGGAGATAAAGTGAAGCGGCATAGTTATCCGATAGGGGATGGGAGAGTTTATGGGTATGGTGTGTATTGAAAGCGTTTCTAATATACAATAGAGAAAAAGATAAACCGGGCATTCAATCACTGCCCGGTTTGTTTTGGAAATTTTGCTACTATAGACATTACTACAGAACAAAATATACCAGATAGAATTGGAGCATACCAATTATTATGACTTAAAAGAAAAACAATGACTATAATATTTATTAAAAAAGTATTGATTAGCAACAGAAACCGTTCTCGGTGTAATTTTTTTTGTGTCATTGGATGATTTTCGTGAACTACCGCTTTCGTAAAAAGGATGTAAATATCACATATGAAAAGAACCAAAATTGAGTAGTTCATTATAAAAATCCAAATCCAATTGAGAAAGATACTGCTAATGCCGACAAATGTACTAATGGTCAAACATA
>Ga0224748_10191_pt1 | contig 16745 bp, 11 predicted proteins | sample LIM_F_Water_Neg_FD_182074 | JGI IMG/M metagenome (GOLD analysis project Ga0224748, IMG submission 182074) | Enriched cells from gastrointestinal tract of the lab mouse from Pacific Northwest National Laboratory (PNNL), Richland, Washington... | ecosystem: Host-associated > Mammals > Digestive...
TGATTGCCATGGAAGTTCGCCTTGTTATATTTGATCTAGATGGCGTTGTGGTTAACACCGATGAATTTCATTTTATGGCGTGGGAACAGGTATTGCTGAACAAATGGGGCATCTGTCACACACGCGGGGCAGAGGATCTTACTAAAGGCATCCCTCGGTATACCTGCATGGAGCTACTGGCAAAACACTATCATATTGCGGCTACTCCACAAGAACTGCACCGCACGGCAGACGAAAAAAACACAGTCTATCAAGAATTGTTGCGAACCATGCTTTCCCAGCAACAAATTATGCCTGGGATCATGGAAACCCTCCAACTTCTTCAGGAGCACAATATACCTATAGCACTGGCATCTTCTAGCCATAGTGCAGCCTTTATCTTGGAAAAACTGGGACTAAATTTCGACTTTTGTGTAGATCCGGACTCGGTAACCCATGGAAAACCTGCCCCTGATATTTATTTAGCTGCCGCATCTCATTTTGGACTGCCACCGGAGGCTTGTGTCGGTGTGGAGGATGCTGCCAGCGGCATAGCCTCTATACGCGCGGCAGGGATGTTCTGTGTAGGAATTGGTATACCAGCCCTGGAAGGCGGAGCAGATGCGACTGTCAGTTCCACAGACCAACTCCCGGGAGTATTTGCGTCCCTTTTGGGATTGCCACCATTCCTGAACTGGTTCACGGGCTTTTCTGTAGCGCTGACTTTCCCTTCCTCCTTGACAACGCAGACAACAACACGCCGTCTTAGCCATATAAGACTGTTTTACAGAGTGTTGCTGTCCTATCTTTTTCCTGTGCATAAAAGAACAGGGAGATTGTTCGATTACCAACGAGGAGGAAAGCATATGAAGGTTGAAGCAGTTTACCATCGACCAAGAAACGAATTCGCATATTATGACACAAATGGTACGGCCACAATTCTTTTGCGGGTAGGCAGCAACGATATCCTTAGAGCAAGGTTGTTCTGGTTTGATAAATACTGTATAGATGAAAGTATAGCGGCGGTGGAAATGGAATCTATCCTCAGCGACAGCCTGTTTTCTTATTTTCGCATCAGTATTACACCTAAATACCGTCGGCTCCAATATTATTTTGAATTGATGGATCGATCGGGCGCAGTGTGGTACTTGGATGAAATAGGCTGCCATCAGACGGCAGACGGCTGTACGGAGAGCTGTTTCCAGATGCCTTATTTGAACCGAGCAGATGCCATTGCTGTACCTGCGTGGGCCAAAGAAGCAGTGTTCTATCAAATCTTCCCAGATTCCTTTGCCCGTAAAGAGCCCACACCTACCAAGGAGGATTTTCCATCCTGGGGCAGTGAACCAGATGTCATTGCTCACCTTGGTGGCAATTTTGGAGGTTTGCAGGACAGATTGGACTATCTCTCAGGACTGGGAATTAACGCTTTATATCTGTGCCCTATCTTCCAGTCCAATAGTTGCCACCGCTATAATACCTATGATTATTTTAAAGTGGACTCCCGGCTGGGAAACTTGGAAGACTTCAAATCCCTGCTAGCGGATTGTCATCGCCGAGGTATTCGCGTTGTGTTAGATGCGGTTTTCAACCACACCTGCGATACCTTCCCACATTTCCAGGATGTATTGGAAAAGGGTTCTGAATCTTCCTATGCCAACTGGTATTTCATCAGGGAATATCCGCTGGCAGTAGATGAGGTATACCGTTATGAGCGCTTTTCTTTTGAACAGCATATGCCAAAACTGAATACTGAAAACAGTGAGGTACGTCGCTATCTGCTAGAGGTGGTGCGATACTGGACACAACTTGGCATCGATGGCTGGCGGCTGGATGTTGCCAATGAGATTGATTTGTCATTTTGGAGGGATTTTCGCCGGGAGGTAAAGGCTATCAATCCGGAAGCCCTTATCATCGGCGAAGTATGGGGGGACTCCCAACCATACCTCGCGGGAGATATGTTTGATAGCGTGATGAATTATCCGTTCACCACTGTGTGTCGTTCCCATTTCCTTGACGGCACACTGGACAGTACAGCTTTCCAACAAGAGATAAATCGGCTGCTTACACATTACCCGGAACCCATGACCCAGTGTATGTATAATTTGCTGGGTTCTCATGATACTGCCCGATGGCTGACCCTTGCCAAAGGGCGGGAAGAAGCTGTTGCTTGTTCTGTGGTATTCCAATTTTTGTTTGTGGGAATGCCTGCCATCTACTATGGGGACGAAACTGGGATGGTTGGGGAAGATTTTATCAAAGCCAGACGATGTATGTGCTTCGCACCAACAAACAGGGTAGGACAAACGCTGCTGAAGCTCTATCAGAGTCTTGTAGCTTTCCGCAAAGCCCACCCTGCGTTATCCAAGGGCGTATTCCGTTGGCTGGATCCCCAACCTATTCAAGGATCTGTCCCGCTGGCATTTCTCCGGTGCGCGGAAGGGGACAAAGTTGTGATGATTTGGAACCCAGGAAACGAATCGGCACAGTGTAAGCTACCGTGGGACGGACAGGTAGGGCAAATTGTTTCCTTGGCTCACATGGAGTATAAAATTTTTGCCAATGGACAGGAGGTCATGTTATGAGAATTGTTGTAACTGGTGGAAACGGAAATATTGGGGCACACATCATCCGGGAATTGCTTAGGCAAGGATATGACGACATTGTTTGCTTTGACAGGATGGAGCATTCTATTCATTCGGAGGTGGTGCGGTATATTTCTGGGGATCGGCACAACAAGCAGGCATATATCAGCACGATGCATGAACTGAAGCCCGATATCGCTTTTGAACTGACTTGCTTTGATTCCCAAGATGCACAGGCGAGTATTGAAGCCTTCCGGGATGTAAGGCACTTTATCACTGCCTCTACTGTATGCACTTATGGAAAGCACTTCAACCACTTTCCTATCCGGGAAGAGGACTGGTTCCAACCTTGTACACAGTATGGTATCAACAAGCACGCCGCAGATTTGATATACCTAGATGCCTATCGTCGCGAGGGGTTCCCTGTCACCATCATGAAACCCTGCACCTCGTATAGTGAAATGAGCGGGATGTTGCGCAACCTTACCACTGAATATACCTGGATCGATAGGGTCAAAAAAGGGAAGCCTATCCTTATCTGCGGGGACGGTGACATCCTACACCAGTACATGCACACTGAGGACACTGCCCGTGGCTTCGTGGGGGTTATGGGTCGGCAGCACTGTATCGGTCAGGTTTATAATGTGACCCAAACTGGTTGCACCACCTGGGCAGAATATCATCGGACAGCCATGCAGGTATTGGGCCAGGAGGTAGAGCTGGTGGGCCTTCCCCTATCCCAGCTCATGGAGATAGACCCTGAACGGTTCGCGCTGTGCAATGAGATTTTCGGGCAGCATACCTATGCCGCCAATGACAAGCTGCGCCGGGACGTGCCCGAGTGGCAGCCCCAGATTGGCTTGGCAGAGGGAATGTGCCGGGTTTTCCATGCCATGGAGGAACAGGGAACTATTCCTGACAGTAGCCTGGAGCACTGGGAAGATGATATTATCACTGCGATAAAGCAGGGTTATGGGGCCCTTCCCCGCTTCCACAGATGATGGTCTGATTTTTCAAGAAAAAACGTCTTGGGACTTTTCCCCAAGACGTTTTTTCTATCACTTATCTTATATACAGGACATCTTTGCCATTATCCCTTTGTTCCTCCGGCAGTCAGACCGCTGATCAAATATTTCTGGAGGAATACATACAATAGTGCAATGGGAAGGGCAATAAGCAGTGATCCTGCGGCAAATTTGGTAAATTGCATCTGAGAGCCTCCTGTCATGCTGCCCGATACAAAGGATTGGAGTCCCACGGCCAGCGTGTTCAGGTTGGGATCCCGGATAATTAGTTTGGCGATGACAAAATCTTGAAGTGGTGTCATAAAGGCCCACAATGCCTGTACGGCCAAAATCGGTTTTGCCAGGGGCATAACGATGCGGAAAAAGGTAGTGAAATTTCCTGCACCATCCAAGTGGGCAGCTTCATCCAGTTCCTTGGGGATATTATCCAGATAGCCTTTTACTAGGTAGGTATTGCCAGGAATAGCGCTGCCAACATAAATAGCAATGAGGTAGGCATGGGCGTGGTTCTGAACCAAACCAAGCAGTATTCCCAACGCATAGAAAGCAATCATAGCGGAGGTGAGCGGAAGGATCTGAAGCACCATGAAGATAAGCAAACCGAACTTTTTCCCCCGAAAATTAAACCGCGAATAAGCGTAAGCAGTAAAGGACACCAGGATAAGCTGTAGCACCATGACGATCAAGGATATTTTCATCGAATTTTTGAACCACAACAGGTAATTGCTGTCCGGATTGGTGAATAGCCAAATGTAGTTATCCAGGTTCATCTCTTTAGGCACCAGCGTAGAGGAAAACATGGACTGGGAGGGATTGAAGGATGAGAACACAATCCACAAAATGGGATAAATGATCACGATACACACCACAATTAAGAACAGGTACATTCCTGCGGCGCACAGAAAGTTTTTTGTCCTACAGGCTTTGTCGTGTCGTCTCACATCATTCATCGTTCATTTCCTCCCTTGAAGGCGTCGGTACGGATATACTGGGTCAGTGCGATGACCATAACGATGAGCGAGATGAATACGGTAATAGCTGCGCCCATACCAAATTCTCGTGTTACACTCTCTGTAGTGATTTTGTATACCCAGGACACCAGCAAATCTGTCCCACCAGTAAGCTGTCCCGCAATGACGGGCCCCCCGCTGTTGAACAAGTAGATGATATTGAAGTTCGAAAAATTAAAGGTAAATTGAGTAATAAGCACCGGTGCGGTAGCTGCCAGCACCCATGGCAATGTGATACGCCGGAACTGCTGATATCGGCTGGCTCCATCAATTTGGGCGGCTTCATACAGCTCAGAGGGGATGGATTGGAGCACGCCGGTTACCATCACAAAAATATAAGGGAACCCCAACCAGCCTTGGATCAGAATCAGAGCCAAGCGGGTAAAACCTACCTGGGTTTTCCAGGGCAGGGCCTGAAGCTTTAAAAAGGGCAACAGCTTATCAAAGAAGGGGATAACCTGCTGATTCATCGCACCAAAGGAATCATTGAAAAAAACGGCAAACATTAAAATTGAGATAAATGCGGGTACTGCCCACGGCAGGATGATGATGGTGCGCCAAAGCCGTTTGCAGCGGATCTCCTTCTGATTGACTATGACTGCAACCAGAATGCCCAGCACAATGGTGAGCAACGTGGCACACACCGTCCAAATCACTGTCCATGACAGAGTGTGCAACAGGGCGTTCATCCATGAGTCCATGGTGAACATATCAATATAGTTTTGCAGCCCCACCCAGCCAAACAGTTTTTTGGGTGGCATATGATTGACGTTATAATTGGTCAGGGAGATCATGATATTGGTGACAGTAGGGAATACCACAGCCAGGGTCATGACCACCAACCCGGGGGCCATAATCAAATATGGAAAGCCCCGGTTCATCACGGATTTATATTGCTCCCGTAGGTTGTATAGCGACTTGCCCTCATCCCGGAGACGGCCGTTTTTCCTTGCGTTAAAAATGCTGAACAGATAAATTGCAATTCCGATGGAAACCAAAACCAAGGCAAGCAACCCTTCTACCAAAAAGAACAGGGAGTGATCTTCGCCTGGCACTGTACCCAGTGTGAACAGGCCAGCTAGCCCGCCACCCTGTACGCCTGAGAAGATGGTTTCTGCAGTGAGGAAACCATAGGCAGCCATAATGATCAAGATTGCGCCGCCTTGCCAGAACTGCCTGTTATAAAAGTGACCAAAGCCCGGGATCAATGCCAGTAGTGTGGCTATGGTTTGGTGCTTTGTGTTTTTTTCCTTCATATTGTCCCTCCTCTACAGCTCTCTTTATAACGATATGCCGGAATCGCAGTTCCGGCATATCGTTGGATATGGCTTACTGGCCAGCGTGTAACGAGGCGATATTATCCTCGATCTGCTTGACGGCGGTATCCAGGGCTTCTTTTGGATCGGCGCCGGTGGCCAAGGAACCCATTGCGGCATGCATAGGATCCCAAGTCTGGTTGCCCTCAATGATTTTCACCATGGGCACACTGTAGGAGATCTGTTCGTTGAACGCCTTAATGGTTTCATTTGAGGAACTGTTATCATCCAAGTACTTCTGGTTGCAAGGGATTAAGGCGGTCTTTTCCGCAAAGGAGGCAGCAAACTGATCCTGGACAATGAAATTAAGGAACTCTGTAGCCAGCTCAGGTTCATGGGCAAAACCGCTCATTGCCATGCCGGTAAAACCAGAGTAGTTTGCAATTACATTGCCATTAGGAAGCTTGGGCATACGGGCCAGACCGTAGTTGATATTGGCCTCTACCAAGGAGGGAATTACGTCGGTGCCGCGCACCATCATGCCCACCTTGCCCTCAGTAAACAGGCCCAGCATCGAATCATTGGCAGTGGTACGGTCACCCATACCCTTGGGCATCAAACCGAACAGTTCCTTGACCCGGGTGGCGCCTTCCACGGCACCCTCGTTATTCAGGCCAATCTCGGATGGATCGGTGTTATTATTGCCATACATATAGCCGCCCCCGGCCCAGATAAAGCCAGCGGAGTTGTAGAAATCGCCTAGGTTGCAAAGGAAGCCCAAGGAACCGTCGCCGTTATTATCAAACTTGGGATCATTGATGACTGCCAGCAGCTCATCCCAAGTGTCGGGCGGAGTGGGAACCAGATCTTTGTTATAAATCAGCAGGTTGGTGCTCATGTACAGCGGCACCAAATAGAGGTTATCCTCAAAGGTGCAGGCATCTACTGCAGCGGGTACAATGCAGGACAGCGCCTCATCGCTGAGCTTGATGGGAGCGTACATTCCTTGAGTGCTTTTGTCTCCCACGTCATTGTGGGGGCCGGCCATCAGATCCGGCCCAAGTCCGGCAGGGCCGTCCAAAGCGTGCTTATAGTCGCCGTCTACCATAGGCATTTCTGTGAGTTCCACATGATTTCCGGTTTCTTCCTCCCACTTTGCAGCCATCTCTTGCACCCAGGCATAGCAGGACGGTTCTGCCCATACAGAAATGGTGCCGCCTCCTGTGGGAGAATTGGTCTGTTCAGGTGCATCGGAAATGGGGGCGGTGTTTGCCCCGGTGCCAGACTCGGAGGGGGGACTCTGCGTACAGCCAACCATAGTTGTAAGTACCAGGGCTGCGGATGCCAGCAAAGCTGCAATGCGTTTCATGGACATTCTTTTCATCGATATTCCTCCTTACTTGTTGATTGGCTGCTCCAGGATGACAGGATGCAGCTATGTGTCAAGGCGCGCAGATGTTGTTTAATCGGCCTCCACAAACATTCCGCTTTGCTTGACACTCCTTAGATTATCAGAAGAAATCGATAATGTCAACTATTTTTATCGATAATTTTTAAGACGAGCAAAAAAGCCGTTGTGTTTTGGGGATAAATATGATATAATAATAGTAATAATAATGATCTTAAGCTGCTCAAACAGCGGCTTGGGATTTAGCAGCGGTAGGTGGATATAATGGCAGTCAAGGCAAAGGACATTGCCAATCAGATGGGAATCAGCGTCAGCACGGTCTACAAAGCATTTAACGGAGCAGATGACATCAATGCAGAAACACGGGCGGCGGTATTAGAAACCGCTGCGGAAATGGGTTATACCGGGGGGGCACGGCAGAAGATTTCCAAACGGGTGTGCGTATTTATGGGGCGCATGGAAGCCCCTCATGTGACGTACTATTTGTATGAAGTAATGCTGGCCTTCAAGCAAGTGGCTGAAGGCCACGGTTATGAGGTGATTATCCGCAGCCTTGAGGACGAGAACTGCACTTCTTTTTACCACATTATGGAGCAGGAGCGCTTCGATGGTGCAATGGTGCTTGGCCTTAATGATAGTAGCCCCTTTTTTGACCAATTGGATAGAATTGCCTATCCAATTGTTTTAGTGGATAACTATGTGGAAGGGAAGCTAATTTCTTGTGTGACATCGGACAACCTTTCCGGCATAGGGATGGCAGTGGCCCATTTGATCCAACTGGGCCACAGGCGGATTGGCTTCATTAACGGAGAGCAGCAAAGTTTCAGTAGCCGGGAGCGTTTTGCTGGGTTTCTCAATGCCATTACCTTAGGTGGGTTCTCTTATGATCCGGAACTGGTGTATAATGGTGATTTCAGTGAACGTTCTGGGGAGGAGGGGGCGGAAAAGCTGTTGGATAAGGGTGTCACCGCCTTGGTATGCGCTAGTGATTTAATGGCCATTGGTGCCATCCGGCGGCTGAAGGAGCAAGGGCTCCAGATTCCGCAGGATATGAGCGTGACGGGATTTGACGATATTCGTATCTCCACCTACATTTCCCCAGCCCTCACTACTGTGCGCATCAATATTAAAGATGTGGGGTTTCGGGCTTTCATGTGCTTGAAAAGCTTGATTAAATACCAGAATGCGGCGCGGGTTGTGGAAACACCACGCTTGATGGTGCGGGAATCCACTGCACCTCCCCGCTTAGGACAACAATAGCAGGTTATAAATGCAAAAGCAGCTGGGGATGTAAGCCCAATGTCAATAACCTAAGCCCATGGAGGGATATCTGAATAAAAATATGATAGGAATGATCAAAAACACTTGACAAAAGGAAAAAACTGTGGGTGCTTTTTCGCTTCGGCGAAAAAGCACCCTTGTAATTGAAAGGTGTTGCGCCTCATCAATTACAAGGGGGTTCTCCTATGTCAAGCAAAGCAATCTGTATACGAGAAACTCTGTATAGTGCGATCCGTTCCGTCAGTGCTGTTTCATGGCTGTTTGCGCGTTCTCCAGGCAGAGATTTTACCAGGAATGTCAAGCTGTCCTTTGCAAAGTTGGTTACTCTGATCCTGTCCTTGAAAGGCAGCAGTATCACCTGTGAGCTTATGGAACACTTTGGCTGCACGAAAACTCTGGTATCCGAACCGGCTTTTGTAAAACGTCGCGGCCGTCTTTTGCCGGAGGCATTGGAAACTATCTTCCACTTGTTTGTTGAAAACACTCGAGTTTCAAACCGTTATAAGGGCTTCCGGCTCCTTGCTGTTGATGGCTCCGACCTGCACACCCCCACAAATCCTGACGATACCGCGTCGTTTATCCCTAGCTCTGGCGGACAGAAACCCTACAACCTGCAACACCTGAACGCCTTATATGACCTTTGCTCTCATATCTACATGGACGCTGTTGTTCAGGGCAGGCATCAGTATGATGAGCGCCGCGCACTCTGCGATATGGTAGATAGAGCCAATGCCGCATACCCTGCTATCATCATCGCTGACAGAGGTTATGAGTCCTATAACGTCTTTGCCCATATTCAGGAAAAAGGTTGGAAATTCCTGATCCGAGTCAAAGACAGGAGCAGCAACGGCATTGTCAATGGGTTAGAACTTCCCGCCCAAGATGAGTTTGATGTTCCGATCCGGCTTGCGCTTTCCCGTAAGCAGACGAACAAATTCAAGGGTCTGCTTGGCAGCAAAAATGAGTTCAAACAGCTGCGCAACTATACGTTTGATTATCTTCCCATGAAAAATAAAAAAGGGCTTGACATTCCTCCTTACATCATCTCGTTTCGCGTAGTCCGTTTCAAATCGTCTGATTCATCCTTTGAAACCGTCCTGACGAATCTTGATTTCCCTCCTGATGAACTGAAGCATCTCTATGCCATGCGCTGGGGGATCGAAACCTCATTCCGCGAGTTAAAATATACCATTGGACTCTCGCACTTTCATGCCAAAAGGCCGGACTTTATCCTTCAGGAGATATTTGCCCGCCTGACCATGTATAACTTCTCTGAGCTGATCTCCATGTCCGTAGTCATTGAACGATCCGGCAACAAATATGCCTATAGGGCCAACTTTTCTGCTGCCGCGCATATTTGCCGCAACTTTTTTCTCGGAAGAGTTGCTCCAACTGATTTGGAGGCGCTCATTCCCAAATTTGTTTCTCCTATACACCCAGGCCGGGCATCGCCTCGACATCCGACGGTTAAATATCCTGTCAGCTTCCTTTACAGATTGCCATAATTTATTTAAGAATTTCTCATATTACGAGCTTTTTGCAGATGTTTGATCTGCCACTTTGTCATGCCCATTTCCTGACCCATCTAGCGGTCCTCATCAGTGCTTTCCCTCTATTTTACGATAATTCTTAGCTCTTGCTTGTTAGGTTATTGACATTGGATGTAAGCCTGGCTGCTTTTTTTCGCAATTCTATTGACAAAGTACAAATAATGTGGTTAACTGTCTTTATCGTATTATCGATAATTTATCGACAATAGCAAAGAGGAGTGCGGTTTTTTTGAAACGTGTTTTACGAGAACTTGACCCATTCTGCTTAATCCAGACAGAAATTGACCACAACGAAAACCGGCCGACCGAATCCGTTATGAGCTTGGGGAACGGGTATATGGGTACTCGTGGAAATTATGAGGAAGATTACACCGGGGATACACTAAAAGGCATATACATTGCCGGAGTTTGGATGCCAGATAAAACTCGTGTAGGCTGGTGGAAAAATGGATATCCCCGCTATTTTGGGAAGGTCATCAATGCGCCGGATTTTTTGATGTTTCACCTATATATAAATGGTAGAAGAATCGATCTTGCCCAAACCCCTGTTGAGACATTCCGCCGGGTGGTAGATATGCGCACCGGTGTTATGGAGAGGGAAATGGTACTGCGTACAGAAAGCGGTCGGCTGAAGATTGTGTCCTCTCGCTTTTTCTCGATTGACACCAAGCAAATTGCCTGCATGACCTATTCTGTCACCGCTTTGGATGATGTGGGCTTCGTGGCTGTAGAGACGGGCTTGGATGCCAACGTCAAGAACTCAGATGCAAATTATGGAGATCAGTTTTGGATTTTGCGAGCCCTGGAGGGAGGAGACAAGCTGTACTTGGAGAGCGAAACTATGGAAAATCCGTTTGATGTTCCCCGATTTGCGGTGGGCTTTACCGCCCATACCCACTGTATGGAGGATAGTGTACGACAGAGCTGCATTCAGGGAGAGCGTTACATATTCCATCGTTTTGAGGCCAAGTTAAGTGCCGGTGACGCTTTCCATATTGAAAAGTTGGTTAGTGTGGTTACCACTCGTGATGTTCCCGACGCGGAGTTGGCCTCAGTGGGAGGCGGAATCCTTGCCCGTGCGGTAGATGAAGGTGTAGCTATCCTTCGTCAGAGGCAGGCGTCAGCATGGGCAAAGCGATGGCAGCTATGCGATGTGACAATCGATGGTGATATTGCCGCCCAGCAAGGCATCCGCTTCAACCTGTTTCATTTGTGGAGCACTTATGATGGTAGTGATGAGCGGCTAAACATTGGCCCCAAAGGCTTCACTGGGGAAAAATATGGCGGCGCGGCCTACTATGATACAGAGGGGTATTGTTTTCCCATGTATCTGGCAACATCCACACCAGATACGGCGCGGAAGCTGTTGAAATTTCGCTATAATACACTGGAAAAGGCAAAAGAAAATGCAGCAAAAATTGGGATGGCCGGTGCGCTGTACCCTATGGTGACTTTTGACGGTGAGGAATGTCACAATGAATGGGAAATCACGTTTGAGGAACTGCACCGCAATGCCGGTATAGTATATGCGATTTACTGTTATACCGAATATACTGGTGATGAAAGCTATATCCGGGATTATGGTATCCATGTAATGGTAGAGATCGCGCGTTTCTGGGCTTGTCGTGCTAGCTATCAGCCAGACAAAGATTGTTATATGCTTTTGGGTGTCACCGGCCCAAATGAATACGACAATAATGTGAACAACGATTTTCTTACCAATTATATGGCTAAGTGGTCCATCGAATATACGCTGGATTGGGTAAAAAAGCTGTCCTACCCGCTAAACATGGTGCAGATGCAAAAAATGCGGGAGGTCGCAGACAAAATGTACTTGAACTATGATCCAGAAACCATGCTATTTCTCCAGCAGGACGGATTCATGGATAAAGAAATCTATCCCGCCACTGAGATCCCTGCCAATGAGCTTCCCTTGTGCAAACATTGGTCTTGGGATCGCATCCTGCGTTCCTGCTTCATTAAGCAGGCAGATGTCATCTTAGCCTTTTACTACTTCCCCCGTCGGTTCACGCTGGAACAAAAAAGGGTAAATTTCCGTTTTTACGAACCTCTAACTGTTCATGAGTCCTCTCTGTCTCCCAGTATGTACAGCACTGTAGCGTCGGCGTGCGGATTTGATGCAGACGCCTACCGACTCTACCAGCAGGCCGCACGTCTGGATTTGGATAATTTCAACGCCGACACAGAGGATGGCTTACATATCACCAGCATGGCAGGATCGTGGATTGCGCTAATGCATGGGTTTGCCGGAATGTTTTATCAAGGGGGGCAGCTCTCCTTTTCGCCTCACTGTCCGGAAAAATGGAGACAGGTTAAAATGCGGTTGCATTATCGCGAAAGACTGCTGGAAATCCGGTTCAGCGCTGAGGAATTTGTTTGTGAGCTACTACAGGGGGAGCCTCTGGAAATTGCGATAAATGGGGAATTGTTCTTTGTTCAGGACTGCTGTCAAAAGGCATTGAAGTGACGTTGCATTTGAGGGGGTTTTATGGCAATCTTTCCCGAAGTAAAAAAGCGGTTTGGCTTTGGCTGTATGCGCCTGCCTATGGATGGTGGTCAGGTGGATCTGAACCAAACCTGTGCTATGGTGGACTGTTTTATGGAGCGGGGATTCAATTATTTTGACACTGCTCACGGATATATTAGCGGGCACAGTGAAACCGCTGTCCGTACCGGTCTCGTTTCACGCTATCCCAGGGAATCCTATATCCTTGCTAACAAACTCAGTGATGGTTATTTCAACACAGCGGGTGATATTCGTCCCCTTTTTGAAGCTCAGTTGACGGCCTGTGGTGTAGACTATTTCGATTTCTATCTATTTCACGCACTCAACAACACGTTATATCGCCGCTACACCATGTGCCATGCCTTTGAAATTGTTCAGCAGTTGAAAACAGAGGGTAAGATTTGCCATGTGGGGATGTCATTCCATGACACAGCGGATGTGCTTGATTGCATTTTGACTGACCACCCAGAAATTGAGGTAGTTCAACTCCAGTTCAACTATCTGGACTTTGATGATCCCAAAGTACAGAGCAGAGCCTGTTATGAGGTGTGCGAAAGACACAATAAACCCATCATTGTTATGGAGCCTATGCGGGGAGGCAAGCTCGCTGATCTTCCACCAGAGGCGGCCCAGATACTGGATGGATTGGGTGGCGGGAGTTGTGCTAGCTACGCACTGCGGTTCTGTGCCCAGTTCCCCAATGTGCGCATGATCCTGTCTGGTATGAGCAGTATGGAAATGCTGGAGGATAACACCGCCACAATGTCTGCTCCTACCGAGTTAAATGGGGTAGAACAGGCAGCACTGGAGGATATACGGGCAATCTTGATTGGAGAGAACACCATACCCTGCACTGCCTGCTGCTATTGTGTCGATTGTTGCCCAAGGGGTATACCGATTCCGGCTCTTTTTGCCCTGTACAACGCAAGAAAGCGAGGAAAGGAATGTGCATCCTGTACTCAAGAGTGGAAAAAGGCGTCCTATTGTATTGGATGTGGTAAATGTGAGCTTGCTTGTCCACAGAACCTGATGATTCGAGACTTGCTGCTCCAAATTTCAGATATATGAAGATCCTCCCGGCAAACTACAACATAGGCTAATAGATCGCCATACATTTGAAAGGATAGATGGTTATGGCAAAAAATACAACTAACAAATACCGCAATCAAGTTATGTACTCAATATATGTCCGCAACCACAGTAACGAAGGCACTTTTGAAGCAGTCCGCCAAGATTTGAAGCGGATAAAATCATTGGGTGTAGATATTATATGGCTCATGCCTATCCATCCTATAGGCGTTGAATCGCATAAAGGTACATTGGGGTGCCCATATGCAATTTCTGACTATCGAGCCGTCAATCCTGAGTATGGATCTCTTGAGGATTTTCAGCATTTGGTAGAAGATATCCACCGTTTAGATATGAAATGTATCATTGATGTGGTATATAATCATACCTCGCCAGACTCTTGGCTGGCCCAAAACCACCCTGATTGGTTCTATCATAAGGATGATGGTAGCCTCGGTAGCCGTATTGGTGAATGGTCTGATATTGTAGATCTTGACTACTCCCATTCTGAATTGTGGGACTATCAAATTGAGACACTAAAATACTGGGCATCTATGGTGGATGGGTTCAGATGTGATGTAGCTTCTTTAGTGCCCCTTGAATTTTGGCTTCGGGCCAGAGATGAGGTGGAATCTGTCCGGCCTGGGTGCTTTTGGCTCAGTGAATCAATTGATCCGGCCTTCATTGCCAGAACGCGGGCGCAAGGAATCCCCAGTTTGTCGGACTCCGAGATTTATCAGGCCTTTGATGTCAGCTATGAATATGACATTTTCACCCATTTTAAAGATTACCTGATGGGCAAAATCCCTTTGGCCCGATACGCTGAATATGTTAACCAACAGGAAATTATTTATCCAGATAACTATGTAAAACTCCGCTATCTGGAAAACCATGATAATCTGCGCGCCAGTTTCATCATACCAGATGAGACTGCACTTTTGAACTGGACCGCATTTCTCTATTTCCAAAAAGGGATGGTTCTACTTTATGGTGGCCAAGAAGTGAACTGTGCCCATTTGCCTAGCCTTTTTGATAAAGACCCAGTAGATTGGAATTTTGCAGCAGATCATTCCGAACAGCTTCAGTATTTTTACACGATGAAACAAAATTCTTTGATTACTGATGGCGCATATCATGTCCAAGCTATGGTTGATGATATTCTGTACGCTTCTTATTCTTCCAAAGGGAAGCAGTTAATCGGTATTTTCAGCTTAAAGGGGGCAAGTGGTTTAGTGGCGGTAGCCGCCCCCGATGGAATATATGTCAATCTTGCTGATGGAAGCAACGTAGAAGTCAAATTTAACCATACCTGTTGCCATGGGGTACCTATTATTTTTGAAACTTCCCAGGTTGAATAGTAAAACTGAAAAGCGCAACAACCACAGGTATAATTATATTTTCCAATTTCTTGCACCTTGTTAACTTGTTGCGATCATCATATTACTACAGAGAGAATAGTTCTTATAGCTAATCAGTGGCACTTTGGTATCTTTTGCTCTATACTATACAGCGTGGCCCTCCTTTTCCTTTGCGAGATGCAGAATTTTTGTCAATACGCAGATTGAATATCCTGGTCATATGTTTATGACAGCTTGCTAACAGGCTAACTAGGAACACAGTGCGGCTCTAACGGCCACTGCTCCTATAGGGAGACTATCTTATTAAAGGATCTGAGATTATAAGTAATATGTAAGCGTAAAACAGTGCGGCAGCCTGGATATCCAGGCTGCCGCACTGTTAATCAATGACAGCAACTTCCCGTTTTCAGCCGGTTCATACACTCTTGGTTTGCTATGAAAAGAAAGCAGCCAATTACATGGTCTTGTTTCAACTTGTCTGTGCTACTATTGCTTGGCATAAATTCTTCAGGTTCAATCGCTAATTTCGGGATAGGTGTTAAGAGCTTATCTACAAATTAGTGAAGTTGTGATATAACTGTCCAAGGGTGATGAAGTGGAGCAGAAAAAGGGGCGCAATCTCTAATCGGCAGCATTCAATTAAGGATACCGCTATATTAGCCAGACGCAGTTCCTCGAAGGTCTGCTCGGTGTTCTCAATGGGCTCCTCGTTCCCGTTGTAGGAAAAAACGGGAAGCTGGGCGAACACAGGGGCGGCAGCTTTGCGGGCGTTGCTCTGATCCTGAAGATCCATGGCGGCCAGGAGCGGATTGGGTTCTTCCGTGGCAGCGGCCGCGGATGTTTGTGGCTGGTTCCCCGCAGTGGGGGCAGTCTGGGGCGCGGTCTGGACAGGAGGCGGCGTCTGCTGGGGCGCAGTCTGGACGGTGGCCGTCTGGGGCTGTGCTTCGGCCTGGACGTGCTGGAAAATAGGCTGGGGCTGGAGATCCTGCTGAATCTGCGCCGGGGCCTGCTGGGGCTGCGGCTGGGGGGCGGGTTCCTGGGTCTGCACCGTGCCGGCGGCCGTATCCGCGGAGGCGGGGGCCGTCATGCCGACAAAGGGATTGTCCGTGTTGTCGCTGCCCAGGTCGGTGAACCCGGCGCTGTCGAAGATGTTGCATATACCGGACCGAGAGCCCCGTCTGCACGGAGTATTAGCCCCACCCTGCCGGAAAGGAGCCCCACTATTCCACGAGCAGTTTTAGAGGAAAGGCCCTGCCAGCCGAGGCGGCGGGCAGAGCCAGGGATCAGTCATCGCAGTCGGGGATGGGGATGCCGTTGGCAGTCAAAACAGTCTCCAGTAATTGAGTGCGATTCAGGTAAAAGTGTAATTCCTCCCGCATGGCATAGAAGATTTCCAAGGATTCCCGTTCCGCTTCACGCAGGATCATCAAATCCAATTCAAGGTCACAGGGGGAATCGGAGGGATTGAAGGGGCAGTCAGGCATCCTGCTCACCGCCTTTGGCGTGGGAAGACTTCAGGCCATTACGTTCCCGCATGGAGACGCGGCCTTCAACCAGGACCTCATAGGCGTTGTGGATGATGCGGTCCATGATTGCCTCGGAAACGGGGCTGCCGGAGTCAGGATTGGGATCAATGCGTGTATACCAGCCCTCAGACTGGTACTGGGTGCAGAAAATCATGGAGCGCTGGCAGCGGGC
>Ga0224748_10193_pt1 | contig 16689 bp, 14 predicted proteins | sample LIM_F_Water_Neg_FD_182074 | JGI IMG/M metagenome (GOLD analysis project Ga0224748, IMG submission 182074) | Enriched cells from gastrointestinal tract of the lab mouse from Pacific Northwest National Laboratory (PNNL), Richland, Washington... | ecosystem: Host-associated > Mammals > Digestive...
ATGTTGAAGCTTTCCCTGTCAATGATGGCTTCATGCTGTCCCTCCACTACAATCCATTCCTCCGGCTTTTTATCCCCAATAGTGCCGATTTTAAATTTATAGTGCGCCTTCTGTGATGCGATTGCCCCGGTATAAACAGGATTCATCAAAAGTTCCTTGATTACGGAAAAATCCCACATGAACTGTCCATTTACAGGGTCTTTCTTTTCCCATTTTGTGCGGATATTCCGCAGCCCCCTGTTACGATTCCACCATGTAGGGCAGGGGATTTTGTTTTCTTCCAGCCTGCGCCGGATATAGTTGGACCCGTGCCCTTCGAGTGCATAACCAAAAATCTGCCGCACAACTGGTGCTGTTTCCTCATCCACAAGAAGATGGTTTTTGTCCTCTGGGTCTTTCCTGTAGCCAAAAGGGGCAAGACAGCCGGTAAACTGTCCTTTCTGCGCTTTCAGCAGGTAGGAGGAATGTACCTTTTTGGAAATGTCTTTGCTGTACATCTCATTCAGGATATTTTTGAACAGGGCGATGTCATTATTATCCTTCATGGTGTCGATGCCGTCATTCATGGCAATGTAGCGCACACCGTTGCGGGGGAAGAAGTCCTCAATCAGGATACCTGTCTGTAAATAATTTCTCCCCAGCCTGCTTAAATCTTTCGTGATTACAAGGTTTACCCGCCGCCGCTCAATGGCTTTCAGCATCCGCTTTAAGTCAGGACGTTCCATGTTCAAGCCTGTGTAGCCATCGTCTTGATAGACCGAAACGACCTCCCAGCCCTGCCGTTCGCAGTATTTTTCCAGCATGTCACGCTGGTTGGCGATACTGGCGCTTTCTCCCTGTAAGTCATCATCTTTTGATAGCCTGCAGTAGATTGCCACACGAAAACCACCAGCAGGCATCCTATCCGCCATTCCATAATCCATTCCGTTCATCATAGCCATTTACCCGCACAGTCCAGACGGCTGGCTCTTTTGAACCTCACTGTCATTATACACTGTATCTTGTGATTTTACAAGATAATCTTTTGAGATATTCTCACCGTGAATACTTTCACTGTGAACATTTTTACTGTGAATATTTTCACTGCCTTTATCATGGTACTTCCCGGCATATTGCTGTGCATACTGCCGTGCAATCAGGCTTACAAACACATCCGTTGCGTCCAGTTCCCCGTCAAATACAGCAGTTACCTTGATACTTGTTTTATTTTTTGCCATAAGCATTACCTCCACTAATCGCTGCACCGGGCACATATTGCGTCAGCAGCTAATTTCCTTATACGAAAAACTTTCATATATGGTTTTTCGCATTGGCGCCCGTGTGCATAAATAAAGCCGGACAAAGAGAATCAGCAACGAAGTCCGGCAACGGACACCGGAAAACCTGTAATCTAATGTCTGGCTTGTTATTTTTACTTTTTCTGTTTTCTTTAAATTTTTTGTTGCTTTCGTTGTCAATAGTTATAAAAATAACAACAAAGCCTGTAAATATCAGCATTTTCGGAAAGGATAGAAGCGGATTTCCCGGCAACGAACCCGACAACGAAGTGGCAACCTGCCCGGCAACCAACGCTTAAAATCATTCCATCCACTCCTTCGGTATCCCCATCTGCTGGGCTTCTTTTTCTGTCAGTTCGGAAAAACCGGCTTCGTTGCCGGGTGGTTCGTTGCCGGAATCCGCTATGCGTTCCCAGCCTTTTTGTCTGCCATACCCGTTAAACGCCCTCGGATTGGAAAAATACCGCCAGCCTGTGACTGCCGTATTCATAATCTCGTTAATGTCGTGAATCTGCCAGCGTTTCGGCTCGTCATATTCATGGTGCAGGGCTTCCCGGTAAAGCTGTTTGGAGCACACCTGATTTCCACGGTAATTTTCCAGAAATCCGATAATCATGCCCGCCTCGGTATCCTCCGGCATAAAGTCTTTCTGTACTTCCACAAGTTTTCTCTGCACAGGCCTGCTGAATTTCATGGAATACCGCCCGCTTCGGTAAATCTCCATTGCTTCTGCCCAAACCTGCAAAAAATATGCCCTTGAAGCGTCCTCGTCCTCTAAGATATGTACCTCGGCATCCTCCGGGCAGACCATCACAGGCAGAAACCGCCGGTTCCCTGCACGGTCAAGGGGCAGAAAGTCCAGCCTGTTTGACGTGCCGCCGAACACGCACTGCCGCAGCCTGTCCTTTGGCTGTGATTCATAAGGCGTGCGGTACGTTTCCTTCTGCCTGCTGATAAAAGAGCGGATTTCTTCAATGCTCTTTGCACTGCTGGTGGCAAGCATCTCTGACATCTCGATAATCCAGTGCCCCTGTAATTTCGTGAACACCTTGTCATCATCCAGCTTCTTTAAATCGTCACTGAACCATTCGTCTTTTATCGCCAGCAAACGGAAAAAAGTAGATTTTCCAGCCCCCTGTCCGCCCACAAGACAAAGCATTTCCTCATATTTTGAACCGGGCATAAACACACGCCGGACTGCGCCCAGCAGGAAGTGCTTCAACATTTCCTCCACATAATCATCTGCATCAGCCCCTAAAAAATGGTGCAGGCATGAGCGGATACGTGGCGTTCCGTCCCATGAAAGCCCTTTTAAACAATCCTGAATCGGGTGATAGCAGTTTTCATTTGCCACAATCGCCAAGGCATTCTGTATCTTTTTCTCACCGGTGATTCCGTAGTTCTCCTCGAAGTAAAGGAGCAGATATTTTATGTCCGTGAGTACGCTGGTGTCCCTGCGCCACCCGACTTCCCGGACAATATCAATCCGTTCCGTCAGGAGATTGAAACGGACTGCCCCCTTTAAGAGCGGATCGCACTGGAACACGGTCCTGCAGTTTGCGATTGTATTCGCCGTCTGTCCCTTCTGCGTGGTATCAAGGCTTTCTCTAACCTCACCGACTGTCATTGCCGGAGCGAGCATATCCGCTGCGTTCATCACGGTCTGCCTTGTGGCAGGCGGCAAGTCCTGAAATCCGTTCCCCAATCCGCATCACTTCCTTTCCATATCCCCTTATCAGTTCTGCCTTTTCTTCCGCTGTGCCAGTCAGAAGGATATCCAGCAGATACTCAATGTATGTCTGCTTCTGTAAAGCCTCCACAAACAGGGGATGCCATTCCTCCTCCGGCTCTTTTGGCGCATATTCTGTTTTCCATTTTTCCAGCAGATGATTGTAGTCTGATAAAATTCGGAAACACTGTAACAACGTCTGTTTAAACCGCAGTTCCTCCGATAATTTCTTTTTTGCAGGACGTGGAGAAGCCCGCCCTTTGCTGTCATAGTCAATCCCAAAATCAGCCGCCAGCTTCACAGCCGCCCCAAGACTGTCCAGCCCGTACAGCTTAGCAGCAAAGTCAATTACATCGCCGTCCTCCTGACAGCCGAAACAGTGGAAACGTTTATCCACTTTCATGCCGGGATGCTTATCATCATGAAAAGGGCAGCAAGCCATGCCGTTTCTGTTTATCCTGATTCCATACATCTCCGCAGCCTGTCTTGCTGTCACGTTTTCTTTTACCGATTCAAATACATTCATGCCATTTCCTTTCTGAAAATCGGGCAGGGAAGTGACCTTCTCCGCTGCCCGCCGCGCCGGGCGCATGCTGCATCAGCAGCTAATTTCCTCATGCGCCCGTGTGCATAAAAAAAGCAGATGCCATCTCCGTAAAGAAAAGCAAATGCTTCAAAGTTCCATATCTTTTTTTGTTGTCGGGCTTATGCGTTCCATGCGCTCCCTATTCAGACGGTCTGCTTCTGTTTTTCCTCTTGCAAGCCTGTCCTTAATGGATTCCCTTGCTTTCTCCCTGACCTGTTCAAGATTTTTCTGTCTGTGTTCCGGCTCCTGCAAAGAATCCGTAACTTTTTGCACGGTGGCTTTTGCAGATTTTATAAATTTTTCTTTCAGCACTCTCAGACGCTTTACCGCATAATCCCGCAGCTTTTTGTCAGCAGTGCGCTCCGGCGCTGACAGCCATCTGGAATAATCATCAAGGATTTTTATATCCTCTTTCTGTGTTTCCTGCCGGACGGTATTGGCAACAGCCTCACAGGCTTTTTCATACGCCTGCTCCGCCACTTCGTCAACCAGCGTTTCCACCTCTGCAAGTTTCATTGTGACATCTTCAAGTGTAGAATGTTTTTTCATAATTGTGGCATTTTTCTCCGCAATAATTTTATCCTGCTTTTCAATTACTTTTATTCTTTGAGAAAGGGTGTTTTCTGCCTTTTGGAGTTTCTGCCCCTGTTCCTCTATGGCTTTATCCGTTTCAGCAAGAACTTTCCTCTGCACAGAGATTGTATCTTTCTGTTTCTCAATGATAAAATCCTGTTTCTCCAGATAGCCCCTGCCGCCATATGTCGGTTCCGTCTGTAAGTGGAGATTATGCCTTTCACAGATACGGAAAAGCATCTTCCGGCATTCCGCATCAAAGGTCTGTTTGCGGTTGTTGTTCCTGCCTTTTTTCTTGTCGGGATTGGGTAATGGTACGCCTAATTCTTCAAGCGCTTTTTCCTGCTGGGGGCACAGTTCTCCGTAATTATTTTTGCAGTCAAAAACGTGCCTTTCATGGATATGCGGAGTGCCCTCGTCAAGATGTAATGCCCAGTCTAAGATGTGTACATGAGTGCCGAATTTTTCTTCCATTTCTGCAAAAAATTCTGTCGCAATCTTAACTAACACTTCTCCCGATACGGACTCATCAATCGTACCGATTTGATAAATGCTTTCTTCAGGACACGTTTTGTTATTCGTGAGTAAATCCGTCACTGTCCGATTGCGCTCGGTGTGTCTTGTTTTTTCGTTCCGTTCATTCTGCGCCTGTATGTGGTCTGCGTAATGTTCAAAGTAGTAAAGCTGTTCAATCTTTTCAAAAGAGTAATCATTTTCTTTGTCATGCTCTCTTATTTTGGCGGAAGAAAATCCGGTGTAGCAGTCCCAATAAATATTTTGATTTGCCTTGTCCGCATCGATATGCTCACTGTTTTCAATGTCAAATCTGCGGTCATTATGCTTGGGATTGTAAACGCCGTTTTTTCCGGCTCTACCGTTATGCCTTGTCAGTTTCATTCAATCGTCTTTTCCCCCTTCGTCCAATTTTCTATCCGACGGAAACTGCCTGTTCCCTGCACGCAGGGGACATGGCAGTTCCGCTCATTTTCTCCCAAAGCAGAGTTTGGGAGAAGGGCAGCTTTGCTGCCAGTCCTGCCGATTCCAGCGTCAGGCAATACCCAGTACGGAGCGACGCACGCATCACTCCTACTGGGCAATGGCTGCCGCCCTTGACCTGCACAGGGAAACTTCGCTCCCTGTACCCTTCTCAAAGAATGCTAAGTACCAGTTGCACTTGTCCAGCACCGACCGAAGCGGAGCATAGACCTTGCCGCCCTCTGTACTCTCGTCACAGGATAATTCCTTTCACCATTCCTAAAAATGGCTTGGTCAAAGTTCCTACGGTTTTACAAATTCTCTGACGGAAATTTTTGCAAAAGAAAAGCCAGTTTACGATACACTTTCACTGAAAGTTTTTCGATAACTGGCTGTTTCGTTTGTCCTGTATTATATTTAGTTTTACAATGAGAAAGCAGCGACGTTTTTTATGTTGCCACTGCCCAAAATATTTGTGTAAAATGTTTTACGTCATCTCAATAAATTGGAATTTTCGCATCTCTATAATTTATATTCTGAGTGGATGTCTAACCCATTCTTTCGTATTTCATCCAATTGACCAGCACTTAACGTCCCTGCCCGATAAAGCAATAGGTACTCGTTTTCAATCGAACTGTCAAATATCAGCAGGTCATCGGTATTGATTGTAACCTTAACTCCATTCTCATACAGTATCTTAATAGGGTGGTCTCTATATCCGGTTGCATATCCAAGCATTACGTTACTGCTCGGGCAGACATTCAGCTGTATCCGATTATCTGCGAGAAATCGCATAACCTTCTCCGAGGCAGCCGCGTTTATCCCATGGTGAACTTCACTAAGCCCTAATACTTCAACTGCCCGCATTACATTCTCTGCTGGCCCGGTTTCACCTACATGCATTTTCTTGGTCAGATGATATTGTTCCACTTTTCTATACAATGGCAAAAAAGCCTCAAATGGCTGCACATTCTCGCCACCGCATACATCAATGGACTTGAAAAAACCGGAGGAAATATAACGATCGATTTTTTCAGCTTCCTGTTCGACATTGCAAACTGAAATATATGTAATCTCAGGTTCAAACACTGTATTGGGACAATATTTCAAATGAAAACCTCCGATAATGGATTTGAATGCATCCATCCCACCAATCAGATCGATCTCCGAAGCCCCAAAATTCATCGAAAGCCTCTTGATATTGTTCCTCCTCGCTTCTGCAAAAGCGCCTTCCCATCTTATGAGCATTCCTCCAACATCTTTGCAGTATGGCTTGATAGTAACTGTAAACCATTCCTGCATTCCTCTAAGACCGTCAAATCTGTCGGGCGGTTTTGGAAAACTGCGTTTCAAGTGTGCTTCCAACCAGGCTCTCCTGCATCCTTTGGTAGAATGATTGTGGATATCGCTCTTTGGAACTTCCAGCAATTTGGCTGTATCATTCTCTAACAGACCCTCACAAAACAGGTTTTGCATATCATCGCTCCTTTTATATCTATCTTCACAAATTTAAACTATCTTACTTAACTTCCAATTCTATCGCATTCAAATACACCAACAAATTCCGATTGTGATTTGATGATTTTTAAGGGAAACATTAGCTGTTATATTTTGTTATTAAAATATCCGCTAACCCTTGAAAACACTAAGTTTATCGCAGGTGAACTTTCCCTTAAAGTTTCCCTTGTGTTATATCTTCCCACAGGGCATTACGAACCCTGATGAGGGAAAAAATGAGGGAAACAAAATCACATAAAACATTATAACACAAAACATACGGGAATTGTGAACTGATTGAAATGCTTTCAAAAAATCAATGAAAAGAGGACAGATAAAAAATGAATATGATTTACGCAACATACAATATCCACCATAACAGCATTGACGTATATACCTATGCAGGTTATTTTTTACGAATAGACTGCAACAAGGCAGAAGATGGATTGAAAACCACTCCATGCTCTGAATGCGCCTTAAATGCCCTGGCAATAGATGAGCCGCTTGAATATGCAAGATTGTATCTTGAGGAGAGTATGCAGATGTGGGTAGATGCGGAAGATTCTTTAGAACTGTGGTAAAATTCAAAAAAAGATATGACCAATTAGGGTTGATTTTGATTTTTAATATTTTCTAAATCAGCCCTAAGATTTCTATTCTTCATTATTTTTGTCTTGTTCTTCATCAAGCCATTCTTTTAACTTTCGTTGCAATGTTTTTTTATCCGGCAAATATAATTCATACTCCTTTGCATAAATATTGGCATCTTCCGGTAATGTCAAATCAACTAATGCTTCATCACTCTTTTTGCAGAGAAGAATGCCAATGGTTGGATTTTCTCCCTCTATTCTTTCATAACGGTCGTAATAATTAACGTACATCTGCATCTGTCCTAAATCCTGATGAGTCAGTTCATCTGCTTTAAAGTCAATAAGAACATAACAACGCAGCAGCCGATTATATAAAATCAAGTCAACATAAAAATTCTTGTCATGAAATGAAAATCGCTTCTGACGCTGTTCATATAAAAATCCTTTTCCCAGTTCCAGCAAAAATTTCTGCATTTTATCAATGACTGCCGATTCCAAATCACTTTCATGATAAGATGCCTTATCCTCCAATCCCGCAAATTCAAGGACATAAGGCGTATGTAAAATATCTTCCGGTTTCTGCGGTATTGCGCCTTCATTTGCCAATCGCAGCACATCATCTTTATTCCTGCTTAAAGCAAGCCTTTCATACAGGCTGGAATGATACTGTCTTTTCAAAGTAGATACATTCCAACCGGAACGAATTGCTTCTTTTTCGTAAAAATCCCTTTCATCCTTGTCTTCAATGCGCATCAGAATCTGATAATGTGTCCAGCTCAGTTTAAATGGCAGTCTGGCATATGTCATATCCAATTGTCCAATTCCTGATTGGATTATTTCGCTCCTCTGTCCGAATTGTCCAATCGTTGATTGGATAATTTCATTTTCCCTATCTTTATAAACCATATAGAACTGTCGCATACCTGCAACATTGCTTCTGGAAAATCCTCTGCCATATTCTTTTGTAAGATAAGCGGATAAGGAATCAATTATTTTTGAGCCGTATTTTGCGCGTTCTTGTCCCTGTTGTTCCTGTTCAACAATATAACGTCCAAGCCAAAAACTTGTAATGACTGTAATAGTATTTGCCATCTGCCCCATATTGCTTCGGGCATTGTCAATCAGCTTTTTTGATTTTTGATATAAAGAGGTAAATTCCCTATCGTTCATTATGTCCATTTTTTCATTATTAACCATAATTTTGCCTCCAATGATGATTTTTTACGGATTTAGATTATCCGAATAATTATCATTTCATCAAGTCCGATCTCCCCAATATCACATTCTTCTTTTCCACGAAGATATGTCTGCATATGATAAAACATCAGGCATTCATGAAAATATTTTAACAATTTCTGAGTCCTGCGCTTATATCCGTATGCTTTGAGCAAAGTCCTCAACTTCATTCTTACATAATCCTGACCGTCCAAATAAAGAATTTGCAATCGCTTCATTTTAAAAAATAAATCAATATCGAAATAATCCGTAACAAATGCTCCTTCATTAACTTCCTTTCCAAAAGACATAAAATCTTTCTGAATAGATGGAAATTCCCTGTCTATTAGTGGCTTGTCACATAAATAGTCTATCCAATAATGAACATCAAGATATAAGCTGCGCAAATTTGTGCGATAATATGGGGTTAGATAAAGATTGTCTTGTTTCCACACTTTCTCCAACATATCGCTTGCCGTCCTGGTGCCCAGATCCTGACTATGAATAATGCAGGCAAGGTCAAATGAATCATAATATAATTCAATCAATTTTATCCCCCTTTATCCCATTACATTGTCTGCAAAGTATCTGTAAATTCTCCGTTATTGTTTTGCCGCCTCTATTCATTGGTTTAATATGGTCTACCTGAAAGAAAATCCGGTCTGTTCCTTTTTTCCCACAACAGGCACAGGTATAGTTCCCGTCAGTATCTTTTGACTGTTCAAATGCAGCATTCCGAAGCTTTTTTTCTAATTCCGGATTCACTTTTCCGATTTCAAATAAGGATAACTCCTCCAGATTTCTTCTTCCGCATTGCACGTTTTCCTCGTCATCATAAATATGCGGATTGGATAATTTTGTCAGTTCAATATCAAGCTGTCTCCAAAAATACAGTTTTCTTCCAAAAAATAATTTTAACAGATTATCATCGCTGTTTTCCCACAAAGAGTTTACATACTCTGTTTTCTGTCTCTGTCCCATATCTTCATCCCAAATATATTTCGCAATCGCAGAAACATCCAGTCTGCTTCTGTCGATATCATCAAAAGAATAAAACTGTGGTGGTGTTTCATATTGAGCGTAATATTTTAATATCCGTATAATGTCTTTTTCTTCATATGGAGGAATCATTTCTCCTAAGAAAAAAGTATCTCTGCAATGTGCCGCCATTTCCTCCAATAATTCATATGCCGGATATTCATCTATACAGCCGAAACTTTCAAATAACCCTGGAAGCGCAAGCATCATATCCTCATATGCCTTTCTGGTGCTATCATATACCATTACCTGATAAGAATAATCTATTCCATTTTCTTCCAGATAAGCAAACGCATACATACCAATAGGAATCCGCTGTACAAATGGCAATTTTTCCAATGAAGCAGTATCGACAGAATCATCAAGCACGGAGGCAAACTCCTCAATTTTGGAAATGGCAATCATTCGTAATTCATGCTTTATATGCTCTATAGGGTTATCTGTAAATTCATTATTACCACCAAACAAACTGTCTGGATTTACCCATGCAATATGTTCATTCCAGTTATCCACAAATGAAACAATATATGCAGCAGTTGTTCCTCCTGCTGCTTCCCCCCGAAGCGCACGTCCTATCATCTGCGTCATAAGTATCGTAGAAACGGTTGGCCTTGCCAAAAATACAGTTTTGGTCTGCGGTATGTCTACACCCTCTGTCAAAATATTCACATTTACAAGTACCTGTATTTTCCCTAATCTATATTCCTCTAACTTTCTTTCATTATCTTCCCTGCTGGTTCGGACTCCTGTAACAGAATCCCTTACATCTGATACAATAAACTCTGACCTGATACCCGCCTTGTTAAATAACGCACTTAGATGAATTGCGTGTATCACATTGATTGCAAATACGATTGTTTGCCCATATTCTTTTTGTTTTGACTGGTATGTACTTACAATCAGTTTGTTCCGTGCCGCACTGTCTGCCATCTGTCCTGCCACGTCCTCGGGCAGCACATCCAGACGCTGAATGCTTTCCCAGCCATCTAATCCCAAAGCTTCCCCGTACATTTCATCTGTATAGTAACTTTCAAAAATTGGTTTTGACAAAATGTGGCGGTTAATCAACTCTTTTAATCCAATTTGGTATGTTATGCCAATATTCCCATGAACAACTTTTCCGTCCTGCAAGCCATCTTCATAAATTTTTGAAAGAAGTCCCTGCTCATCATTAGTAGTACGAAAGGGCGTAGCAGTCAGTCCAATTAATTTTACATTTGGGACTCTTGACTGAACATATTCAATTACCCTGCGGTATGTCTTGGCCGTTGAATGATGCGCCTCATCTATAATCAGAAAAATTTCCTTTTCACCAGCCAGCCACGAATCAAGGCTGTTTAGATTTCTTCCTATGCTGTCTTTGCTGACAATCAATAAATTATCCGTAGCCTTGATATCTATTGGCCTGTCATGGCAGGATGAACCAGATACAATCCGATATTGGAAAAAAGGGATATGAGGTATCACTTCTGAATATGCAAACTTCTGGAAAGATTCTGCCGCTTGGTCAAGAAGCATTTGGCGGTGCGCAATCCATAGAATTTTTTTCTTAAGATTCAATGCATTTTTCAGAAGCCACATAGAAGCAGTATAAGTCTTGCCGCCACCAGTTGGCAGGACAATCATAGTGCTATACTGATTGCTTTTATTAATAATATCAAGATTCTCCATTGCATTCTTTTGGTGTTCATACGGTGTTCTAGCATTCGCTCCCTTTTTGGGAAATACTTTTCCAAATGAGTTCACTTCTATATAATCTTTTCCCATTATCTGTTACCTCCAATTTTTACTAAGAACTGTCTTGCAGATATAGTATATTACGCATTTATCATTCTTTGTCTTTTTTGCGCAGCTATCAGCATAGTTCGCAAATCTGTTTCAATATTAATCATCTTTACCTCTATATCAAATTGTCTGATGCATTCGGCAAGGACAGATGTTCCTGTAATTTTTTTCATTTCCTGTTCGTCACACACAACAATTATTTTTCTGTACGTTCTTTTCTCTAATTTTTCAAGAAGAAGCATTTTAAGAATATCATTTGCAATTTTGTTATCCTGCCCTTTTTTCGACTTTCCAATATGTACAAAAATTTCTCCAATAATGCCATCTTCCTTGGAATAAAAGTCCGGCTGCATATACGTTTTTCCCACAAGGATTTTTGCATTTTCTTTTAAGTTTTTGTTTAGCCAATTTTGGACTTTTTCAAATATTATCTGTTCTGCCATTTGTTGTTCGAAAGAATTTGACTGTTCGCTTCTCTCCATGACATAACCTCCTCAAATCTGCAAAGATTATTTACTATTCTACCACATATATCATGTCAATTCTACGAAAATTTTCCAAGTCAAACGGGCAATAAGAGAAATTTCTGTTTATACGCAATAATTTGTAGAGGAGCTTATCTCGCCCCTCTATCCTTGCTTCTTGAAATACGATTCATTTGTTTATCAGTCTTCTCTCTTTGATAATTCTGTAATCGTCTGTGTACGATTTCTTTCCGCCTTTGTGCTTTTACGCCATATCGTTCTTCCCACTTTTCGGCTTTGTCCCGATATTCAGAATTAGCTGTTTTAGCGGCGGCAAAGGCTTTGTAGAAATCATACACCGTTTGGAATCCATACCGTTTGACTATCCCCGATAAACCGACTTTCAGAATATCTATTTCCTCGTTCTTGCGGTCAATCCTGCTTTGCAGTTCCCCTTTCTTGGTCAGTTTTGCAAAACCTTTCAGGATGTCACGCTCAATCTCCAACTCATTGTGCTCCCTCTCTGCGTCAAAGATAATCCCGTTTTGACGGTTTAACTCCTTATAAATCTTTAGCAGCTTTGGATATGCGGCGGCTTCTGCGGACATGACAGGCTTTGGCGGTATCTGCGGTGTTTCTTGTTCTGTTACCTGTGTTCGTGACTGTAACTCTCGTTTTTGTGCTGACGGATCAGCAGTCAATCCTTTAAGGAGATTATGCCCCTGCTTTGACACATTATCCGTTTGCGGGATTATTTGTACCGTTCTTACATCGCTTGGTTCTGCAACCGACTGTACCGTTTCTTTCTCAAAAAACTTTGCCGACAGTTCCCTTGCCTTATCCAATACTTTAGAAATCAGCAGCGCCAGTACCGTAACAGCAGTCATAATAATACTTCCCAGACGTTCCGGCTGACTGCCGAATATATCAACGGATTCTCTGATGCGGTCTGTGATATATTTTTTCTTTATCTGTTGTATCTCCGTTTCAGAAACACCGCTGACAATTGCCCTGTCTACCTCACAATTCCAGCGCATACGCATTTCATTATCGGTCTGTATCTGTTCCGCTTTCGGGTTATTTTTCCCTATCTTCTTGGTAGCAAGATACAATCTGCTGTTGTCGAACACATGGAGTTTTTCTTTGTCATCTTTTACAAGAAGGTTGATAAGGTCAGTATAGAAATGCTTTACCTCGTCAACAAAATTCTCCTGCTTGAACAGCTTGTCCTTGGCAGTAAAGAGATTGCGCTCATATACTTCGCCTTTCTTCACGATTTTACAGCCTTTGCGGACATTTCCGTTTTCGTCAAATATCTCTTTTTTGGTGCGGACGTGTTTTCCCTGTTCGTTATAGAACATATTGCGTGTGGCAGTTTTTTCTATGGGTTCGGGCAACAGTTCCCGTTCCGAAAAAATAAGATGGATATGGTAATTTGTCTTTCGTTTGTTATGGTGCAACGCCGATACGCACTCCACACCATATTTTTCTTTGAAACGGTCTGTAAAAAGCTGTAACAGCTTGTCTGGCTCATAGAGGTTTGGGAATGATTCGGGCAGGGCAATGATAAATTCCCTTGCCTCAATGCACTTCCCCTCCGTCCCGCTTTTTTGAAATTCCTGCTGATTGCATTTCGCAAGCTCTGTCCAGTAGTGACAGTCTGTCGTTTCATAAACCGCATACAGGTTTTCCTGCTTTGCGTGGCTGGATATATAGGTAATCCTGCCCCTGACATTGGGCAACTTGCTCATGCGGATAAATGAATGTCTCTGTATTGTGCTTTGTCCTCCCTCCTGCAAATGGCAGTATCAGATTGGAGCAAGCGGAGGTATGGCGGGACAGATTGTGAGTGGGCGGCATAGTCGGTTAATTCCAATGCGTCAGCATTTGTAATTCACGTTTGCGTGAATTTGCTCCCCGCAGGGGCGAAATCCCCATTGCATAAACGAAGTTTGTGCAATGGGTGTATTTCGCTCTCAAACGCCGAGGGCTTTAAGAGAAAGGAACTCCCCTATAGGCACTCGAATTATACCTACAAAACTGCCGCCATGATAGTGAAAAATGATGCACTTTGCCATTTGTGATGGCAAAAAACGCTATCACTTCGCCTAAAATGATGCCGCTATGATAGCAAAAAGTGATGGCACTTATGACGATAAAAACTGCCATCATGCCATCAAAAAGTGCTGCCGCACATGATAGTAAAAAGTACTACCTGAAATTTCTTTCAACTGAAAATGGAGAAAATCAGTTGAACTTTTACAGTCACTTTATGCTACATTGAAAGCGTCGCCAAAACATCAGTTGACTTTTTCAACCGAAAATACAGAAATCAATCGATTTTTTAAGTCAGCTTTTGCCATATGGACTTATTTTTTCAACCCACTTTCTGCCCATTCCCGCAAATTTCCGCTTGTACCAGAAGAAAGCACATGATATAATCTATTTGCGTGTAGGTATATCATGGCTTCAGTCTGATACATACCTGAGGCGGTTTCGTAAGAAGCCGCCTTTTATACTGCTGATTTTCGTGTTACCGCTTTTACATCGCCCTTATCCCGCAGGTTCTTTCCCTCGTTCACTTCCATGAACTTTTCCAAAATATCGCTTTTGATAAGTACCTTTCGCCCGATTTTTAAGACCGGCAGCTTTCCCCATTCCACAAGGTTTCTCATGGTGTTCCTGCCGATTCCCGTATACTCGGACACTTCCTTGATTGTCATTGCAATCTTCGTTTCTGTCATCAACTTACCTCCTTTTGAATTGCATTACGCAATTTTGCGTGTACTGATACTATACTTCTTTTATATTCCCTTGTCAAGCATTATGATAATATAAAAATTATTTTTAAGTTGCATATTGCATTATTGTTTTTTGTGTGCTATAGTATAAACATACCGACAAAGGAGGCGTATCAATATGAAAGATAAAGAATTACGCAAGCTGATCGGTAGCAGGGCAAAACAGCGTAGAGTCGAGTTAGGATTGAACCAGCCTTATGTCGCAGAGAAGATGGGGGTAGCCACTTCCACAATCGTGCGCTATGAGGCGGGAACAATCGACAATACAAAGAAGCTGGTCTTGGAAGGTCTGTCGGAAGCCCTCCATGTGTCTGTGGAGTGGCTGAAAGGGGAAACGGAGGAATACGAAACAGACATTACGGATAAAAGGGAATTATTCATTCGTGATGTGATGTCCTCCATTCTCGCAAAGCTACCGTTTAATATGGAACAGGCGGAGTCAGACTTTACAAAGGATTTACTGCTGCTGATGTTAAGGGAGTATGAATTGTTCGTGGATTCTTTCCAGTTTGCCTGTAAGAATTTTAAGGACAATGCGGAAAATGCCACACTTGCCCAGACAATGGGGTTTGAATCAAATAAGGAATATAACGAGATCATGTTCCTTCGGGAAATCACCCACACTGTAAACATGTTTAATGATATGGGCGATATTGTGAGGCTCTATTCCAAAAATCCCGAAACAGCCACTACAAGGCTTGCAAATCTTCTTTCTATGGTATCAGAGGAAGAATCCGAATCGGTATAGTAAAGCAATCGGAGTCATGATATACTTACACGCAGAAAGCATTTCATCAGTTCCGATTGCCCGTTATCGAAAGGAGAACGGATTATGGCAAAAGGTTCTGTAAGAAAAAAAGGAAAGAAATGGTACTACCGCTTCTATGTGGAGGACGCAAGCGGCAACTTGGTACAGAAAGAGTTTACGGGTACGGAAAGCAAGAGCGAGACGGAAAAGCTGTTACGGCAGGCAATGGAGGATTACGAAGAAAAGAAATTCATTGCAAAAGCTGACAACATCACGCTTGGGGAACTGCTCGATATTTGGGCGGAGAAAGAATTAAAGGTCGGCACTCTTAGCAACGGTACGGTGGAAAATTATCTCGGTGCGATACGTTGCATTAAGAAACATCCTGTTGCTGACCGCAGATTAAAAACCGTAACAGCGGAGCATTTGCAGACATTCCTTGACCTGCTTACTTTCGGAGGAACATATCCCGACGGGAAAGTGAAAAAAGGATTGAGCAAAGACTATATCCATTCATTCTCAGCAGTTTTACAGCAGTCGTTCCGTTTTGCGGTATTCCCAGAGCAACTGATTACGTTCAATCCAATGCAGTACATCAAGCTGAAACGAAAGGCAGAGGAAGTGGATTTGTTTTCAGAGGAAGATATGGGACAATCGGGCACACAGCCGATTTCCCATGATGACTATGAAAAACTTATCGCTTATCTTGAAAAGAAAAATATCTCTGCGGTTCTGCCGATACAGATAGCCTACTATGCAGGTCTTAGGATCGGCGAGGTATGTGGGCTGACCTGGCAGGACATCAACCTTGAGGAACAGTATTTAACGGTAAAGCGGAGTGTCCGCTATGACGGCGCAAAGCACAAAACGATTATCGGACCGACTAAACGTAAGAAAGTGCGGACGGTTGATTTTGGGTACACGCTTACCGCCATACTGAAAAAGGCAAGGAAAGAGCAGCTTAGAAATCAGATGCAGTACGGGGAACTGTACCACCGCAATTACTACAAGGAAGTGCAGGACAAAAACAGGGTTTACTATGAGTATTACAGCATGAAGAACACGCAGGACATTCCGGCGGATTACAACGAAATCTCATTTGTATGTTTAAGACCTGACGGCTGCCTTGAAACGCCAAGTACATTGAGTATCGTCTGCCGGACACTGGCAAAGAAACTGGACGGATTTGAGGGCTTTCACTTCCACCAGCTCCGCCATACTTATACAAGCAACCTGCTGTCAAACGGTGCAGCGCCGAAGGACGTGCAGGAACTCTTGGGACACTCTGACGTGAGTACCACCATGAATGTGTATGCCCATGCCACAAGGGAGGCAAAGCGGACTTCCGCAAGGCTGTTGGATAAGGTGGCAGGCAACGATTAGATACATTCAGAAAAACTTTCCCTTGTAA
>Ga0224748_10195_pt1 | contig 16671 bp, 10 predicted proteins | sample LIM_F_Water_Neg_FD_182074 | JGI IMG/M metagenome (GOLD analysis project Ga0224748, IMG submission 182074) | Enriched cells from gastrointestinal tract of the lab mouse from Pacific Northwest National Laboratory (PNNL), Richland, Washington... | ecosystem: Host-associated > Mammals > Digestive...
AGAAACTCCAAGGAAAATCCAAACTGGATATAAAATTTCTGCACTTTTTTTAATATAGGGCATATTACAATTTTATTTACTTTTTCACTTTGTAAATCAAACAGCATAGTAAAGTATGAATCTGAAAAAACAGAATCAGACTCCTTAATCCAACTTAATAATAATTTACTCTGTACATCATCTACCAATTTGCAGGTATACCATGCAGCAAAATATTCTTGAAATGATCGATGTGAAAAACGATATATCAAACCTTCTTTTATTAACATACATACAGATTGGGTTAAATCCTCTTGAAAATCTTCAATTGTAAAATTAAATCGATCAAACTTCGTTTTTGCTTGTTGAATATGAAATCTTAGACGCGTTTCCGAAAACTCAAATTCACCATTAAAATATGATTTAAAACAAATATAAGAAAAAATCAACTTGAAATCTTCACATCCTAATCCACTTCTTATATCTCGAACATAAGAATCTTTAGTTGCATCATGCACATTAAACAAGGTCACAAATGCCTCTTCATAAAAGTCATTTAACCTTTCAGGAATAGATGCATGTTTTTGAAAGGTCAATAACATAATATTAAGCAAAAGCGGGTTCGATGCAAAAGACTCGTATTTTTCATATAAAGAGTTATTTAATTCTTTGCAAAATGTATTTTTAACCACCTCATCAAATTCTATTTTTTTAACTAAACTAAGTGCCTGTTCTTTGCTTAATTTTAAAGTTTCCACTTCACAAAAATCATTCCATCCTATAAATTCTTCTGATGGCCTTGAAGATAAAAAATATTTATTTTCACTGTACTTTTCAGAAAGAGCTTTTATCTCACTAGTAATCTTCTCTGTTTTATCTCTATTAACTTCATCATATCCATCAAAAAAGATTATATAACCCCCTTCCTTCATACTGTATTCAAAATATTCTTCACTTAAATCAAATCCATTATCACATAATGATTTATATATGCTTTCATATACTGATATTTCTCGCACTTCACAAATATTGAAACTTCTTAATTCAATCAAAACTGGGATAAATGAAGTAGTTTCTATAGTGTTAAGAAATAGGTGTTTAAACAAAATAGATTTTCCTACCCCTCCTGTACCAGTCACTATAATTTTGTTTCCTAATTCATTCATATTTTCAATATTCTCCGTATTGATAATTTTCCCATTATATGTTAATCCTATACAAACATAAAAAGCATATAAATCTTTAGGTACCCGCCTGTATATTATAGTTTTTATCTTACTATTCTTTTGTTTCGTATTTATTAAATATTTTTCATATGCTGTTTTATATCTTAGTGAATCCTTCGCATCCAAATCCTTAAAGAATTCTTTTACCTTGTCCCATGCTCCTTTTATGGAATCTTCTACAACACCTATTGCAACAGTGGTCATAAATTCCCGGCTATCAATCATACTCATTGGTTTAATCCTTTCAAATTTTATATTTTTTCAACATTTCAACTTGCGTAAAAGTTAAACTTGAAGTAACACCCCCCTATACATTTCATTTCTGCTGTTCAATTCAAACAGCATTATTCTTGGCTCACAATCTTACGTTCAATTATCAATTGCTTCTGCTGTAATTTCTATGCCTGTTAATATTTTGTTCCTATCTGGTATTCTGTCACATACTATAGTTAGTGTTCCGCCAGTGTCAAATGCTCATTTGCCTCATGGTTTCGCCACAGGAAAGTTATGCGATGAATCCGTTTGCATTAGGCGTGTTATCTGCGTGTGGTTGACCATCCCCTCTTATTCTCAGTTTATTTCATGGGTAATCTTTTACAACCGTCAGTTCCGTGTGATGCTTTGTGATTCAGGACATTCTCTAGCAATAGTGATTCGTTCTCTATGCAGTACAGGCTTTGAGGACATTACCGCTACACATAATAACCGCTTTCTGGTTGATATTAGAAATCCAGATTCCGCATCGTGAATAGACATATACTATTTTTATGTCCCTGTTAAATAATCGTATGGATATTGCTGTTTACAATTCCGTGCTGATATCCTAGAACCGGCGGCATATCATAAACCACTCCCTTTATTTTTTCATCTCTCCAATGTTCCCTTGTTGTCAACACCATATGAACACATCCTCCCTTCATAATTTAAATCATTTTCCCTCCGCCGTTGAACGGCACCACTCGGCAATATCTCTTATGACAGTCTGGCTCACTCTTCCCTGTTTATCATATTCCTCTTTGTCCTCCTTGCCAGAAGCTGTCATAAAATAATGGTTCAGGTGCTGGTAGGTATGGTATTTCACATGGGAACGCCCTTTCCAGATCTCTTTCCACTGTTCAAAATCATTGATGCTCGTCTGGAAGTCCTCTTCCCCCTGCAGCATAAGCAGCGGGAAGGTAGAATTTTCATCCATAAAATAGGCGGCATCGCTGTCAATATTCTTTTCCTCCTGGGAATAAAATCTCTCTGCTGCCGCCACCGGTTTCGCCGCCATCATTATGGCTCCCGTCAGGCGTCTGGGCTTCTTCTTCACAATGCCCGGCATGAGATCCGCCGTGCTCCCCATACCAAGAATAAAAATCTTTTTTCTGTCTACTCTCTGCTCGTTATACATCTGATCCACTGCATACCACACATCCTGAAAAAGTGTTTGATACATACTGTCCTCCGCTGTTACTGCTCCGCTGTATTCATGCCCCCTGCGGTTATACCGAAGGGACGCGATCCCTCTCTCGGCCAGCCCCTGCGCGATGTCGCGAAGCGGTTTGTTGGCATTTTTGCCTATCGTGCCGTCCATATCTGCATCGTCATGATCCGCCAGAAGTATCACCACCGGCGCCTTCCTGCCTTCGGGAAGAGTCAGCTTTCCCTTTAGCACAAAGGGATCCCGGCCAACCATGATCTCCTCTTCCTTCCACGTCCCCAAGGTTTCCGAACCGGTATCCTCCTCTTTCTTAGAAACCTCTGCCACATCAAACCAGATTCCAGCAATATTCTCATCCCGGTCATAGACAAACCGTATACTGCGCCCCTGATTCCGACGGTATCGGAGTGTGACAAGTACGATATGATAATCCTTGTTATCCTCACTCTGTACATCCTCGATCCCCACGTAGATTCCGGCATCCTCCGCCACACTGTTCCAGGATTCCTGCAGCCCATCTACGGTAAGCTGCGCTGCCAGCTCCTCAGACAGATTTACCCAGAGTTCGGTCATGATCCCACTGACGATCTGCTCTGCATAGCTGCGGCTTCTGCTCTCCATAGACGGCCTATCCGTCACAGATGTTCCCGAAATGGCTGTTCCCGTTACCGGCTGTTCTGGTCTTGTCTCTCCAGAAACTGCCGATCCGGTATCCGGAACCGGAACCCTTTGCTTGTCCCCCTTTTTTCCACAGGCTGCACACAGGGCAGCCGCGGCAAAAAGAGAGAAGGTGATCAGGATAACTCTGAAATTCAATCTGCACTTCAATTTATTTCTTCCTCCCTGGATTTTTCCATAAGAATCTATCCGTTCCTCCAAAACCCGATAAATCTATATCTGACGATAGTTTAACAAAAACCTCCGTATTACACAAGCAGCATTTCACTTCTTTGCAATTTAAATATTTTCCCATTGCATCCCGGCGCATAATTGCTTATAATAGAATTAGCCTAGCAATGCCAGCCGCGGCCGGTTTCATTGATGCCGTGAGTGTAATAATTGCTGTTATTACTACATAAAGGAGTAATCATATTATGACACCTTCAGAATTATTTGCCAAGGAATTGATGACATATGACGTCGGCACGGATTCTCGTGATAAATTCTACAACAGTCTCCCCTACAAAAAGGACTATGACCTGTGCAACTGGAAACCTTTACGGGAATTCAGTGGAAATATTATTAAATATTACCAGTATCAGATGGATAAACCGGTGGTATTATGTACCGATCCCGGGGATGGCGAATTTTCTCCCGATACCGCCTTCGATGATATGCCGGACGATATGGAACCGGAGACAGAGGAACGAACGGATGAAATGTCAGGGGAAGAATCCGAACAGTCAGAAGATTTTGAATAACCGACATCAGCACCGAACTGCCGTTTCCAGGTCAGTTCGGTGTTTTGGTACGCCTTGCCGGGATGAGAGTTCTATAATCCTCCGCCCGGGAATTGGCGCCGTTGAGCTAGCAGAAAGGAGAGTATAACAAATGAAACGTACAAAATTTAACAAAATGATAGCCGGCATTTTGACAATTGCTATGGCCGCCGCATTGTGTCCGGTCAATCCGTCAGCGGCAAAGCAGAGGGAAGATCAAAAAATGGTGACGAATTCCTCCTTTGGCGACGCGGTGACAAAAGCAGTGCCGGAAAAAGAGACGGCAAAAGGGCGGCTATCGGAAGCGAAGGCGGAGGATGAACCAGATAATGAGACCGCTTATCCATCCGATTTTCGTAAGTTTACAGCGAGATCAGATGGGGCGGCGGCATCCAGCGGGCTAACGGGACAATGCGGCGACAATGTTCAGTATGAAATTGATGCATCCACCGGTCATGTGGTGATTCGTGGAACTGGCGCAATGACGGATTATAAGCATGCATCTTATTCTCCATTTCGCGCACATTCCGGTGAGATCACATCCGTTGAGATCCAAAGCGGCGTCACCTCGGTAGGAGCCAATTCTTTTGCTTTTTGTTATGATCTAGAGCAGGTTTCGCTGCCGGATTCCGTCACGTCTATTGGAGACTATTCCTTTTTGGGATGTGTATCTCTGTGTTCGCTGGACGTATCGGAAAAGGTGAAAAATATTGGCAATCATGCCATCGGATTCTACTGTTCGAGCGGGTCATCGGGGAGTTATAACAAAGCACGCTTTACCTTGTTTGGAAAACCTGGTTCCATGGCAGAGACTTATGCGAAGGAAAATGATCTGACTTTTAAAAGCGAAAAGGATTTAACAGGTACTTGCGGGGAGAATCTCACATGGCAGCTTTCCCTGGACACCGGCGTGCTTACCATATCCGGAGAGGGGGCAATGGATGATTACATCGCATACTATGCACCTCATTTTCCATGTTATGACCGTATTAGATCCATCGTACTGGAGGAAGGCGTGACAGAGATTGGAAATGGTGCATTCCGGGACTTGAAGTATGTACAGGAGGTTACCCTCCCCCAGAGTCTGAAAAGAATTAGCGCCGGTGCATTTGCCGGCTGCGAGGAACTTCAGGAGATTTCCCTGCCAATGCAGCTTACACACATTGGCAGCGGTGCATTTTCCGGGAGCAGCTTGAGGCAGATTTTTATTCCTAAAAATGTATTGGGAATAGAGGGGGCTACGTTTAGCGAGTGCGGTCAGTTAGAAAAGATAGAAGTAGATCCCGAAAATCAGTATTTTGTTTCGGATCATGGCATTGTATATGACAGGGACAAAACACGGCTGGTAATCGTTCCGAAAAAGTCTTCCCTCTCAAAACTGGTGATACCGGATACGGTTAGGGAAATGGACAAAAAAGCAATCGATCACTGTGGGGCTTTAAAATATATCATATTTGAGGGTGGGTCACCTTCTAGATTCAATTCCGAATCGCAGAAACTAGACTATGTTACGATTTTCTATGATTCCTCCAAGGAAGGATGGGATCCATGGGATGTTGTGAAGACTTCATGGCCTGACGGGAATGTGTTCTGGAGGGATACCCTGCATCTAAAGGGCGAACAGAGCCTTGCAATCCAGGCAGATACCAGGCAGTTAGCCGTGGGGGAGGCCACGCAGCTGGTTCCTGTGCTGGATCCCTCTCTGGCGTTGGAATTTACATGGAGCAGTTCCGACCAGGAGGCAGCAGTGGTATCGAATACCGGGTATGTGAATGCAGTGGGACCAGGGAATACGGAAATCAGGGCAGAAAGCGCAGATGGACAGTATTCGGCGAGCATTTCCATTACCGTCACAGGGGAGGATTTTTCAGTCCCGTCCCATGACCTGAGTGATCTGGAAAAGGTGCTGGATTATACATCCAGTTTCGATCTGACCAGACAAATTCCATCTGAAAAACTGCACGGTGTGTATTTCCTAAATAATAAGGAGTTTGGCTTTTATTCCCTGGTGAACAAGCAATATCGGAGATTGCTGGCATTTGGCGATTACACATCTGCACTTGGCGAATGGATTTCCTTTGATGCATTTGTCGCCAACGATAAACTGTATATCCTGGGTGACAATATGTGCTATATCTATGATTTGGAAACCCAGTCCATACTGTCCCGATTTGCCGCGCCGGGATTTCAGACATCTGCCATCGGGGCAGATGATCAGGGCAGGATCTACATTGCCAGAATGGTAAACGACTATGGCAAATATGCAATCTCCCTGATGTCAGAAGATGGGAAACGGATATCGGATCTGACCCTGGGGGCAAATGTATATGCATTTCATGATTTTGATGCCGCGACTGGTAATTTTTACATGGAATCCAGATATGAATATTCTTCCTGGGGCTATGGCCGTCCCGGAAGGGGAATCACCATGGGAAAAGTAGTGGGAAACAAGATGCAGTATATAGAGACCTATACTGAATTTCTTGAGAGCGGTATCATCACCAGATCTCTGGGCTGTCTGGAATTTGTGTGCCAGGATTCCTATCTGCACCATCAGAAGGGGGCCGAACTCTTGGGCGGGAAATATCTGGTTACAACCAGCAATTCACTGGGGAGAGTCAAAGTGTTTGACTCATCCTCCAGCAAAGAGGGCAAGATTTCCAGTGTTCTGACGGTAGGGAGATCCCCGAAGATAGGAAGCGATGATTCCATGGACTTAGCCAGTATCGGGGTACGGGCAGTGTATAACAAAAAACGTAACAGTATGATAATCTATGAAAACGACAATACTCTTGTCGAGTATGATTTGTCCACCCGCCGGAAGATCGCTACTGGCAAGACAGCACACGATGTATTCGATCTGCTGCAGATGGGGGATCATCTTATCGCCATTGAGAAAGAACAGGATTCTTATTATATGGAGATTTTAGATTGGGGAGATCCGGGACAGATTGGGATTCAGGCAAAAGAAACCACCATGAAGGTGGGCGCTACCCAAGCACTTGCCATTACAGGGCAGGATAAGGAGTATGAACTGCTTCTCGAATGGTCCAGCAGTGATAATAGCATTTTGTCGGTCAATCAAAGCGGAAAGGTGGCGGCATGGAAAGAAGGAACCGCTACGGTGACGGCAAGGGTATCTGACGCGGTCAGTGCCTCCGTGGAGATTAGGGTTACCGCGGATAACATTATTGTTCCAGAAAAGAATGTGGTCACCAGGAAGGGAGCGAAAAGCAGCAATTACTCAGACAACAATTATTCTGCATATGGCAAGGTGGTGAATTCCTACTTTGTGGAAAATGAAGATCAGTCGCTGACCCGGGTGGAGTACATACCGGACATTGGCGTGCAGATTGAGAATTATTCCAGAGAATACGAACTTCTGTCTGCCAATGTGATAAAAGAAGAACTTCCAATTTTTGGCGGGTTTTACTCCGGAAAGACTGGGAATTTCCTAGTATTTGGACAGGAGAATGCGTCAGAGTCGGACACTGTGGAAGTCATGCGAATTGTAAAATACGGCAAGGATTGGCAGCGTCAGGGACAGGCTTCAGTCAAGGGGGCAAATACCTATAATCCTTTTGTGGCAGGCTCCTTGCGCATGTCAGAAACCGATGATGGCAAACTGTATATCCACACCTGCCATGAGATGTATGCGGACTCTAACGGCGTGAATCACCAGGCCAATATGACATATGTGCTAAAGGAAGAGTCTATGGAGATAGAGCAGTCCTACTATGACATAAAGAATATCGCCCAGACAGGATATGTGAGCCACTCTTTTAACCAATTTGTCCAGACCGATGGGAAATATGCATTCCGCGTTGACCATGGGGATGGCTTTAACACGAGAGCCGTTACCCTGACCCGGTGCGATTTGAGTGGAAAAATTACCGACGTGGCATATACGCTGCCTCTGCCTATCGAGACATTAGGAAATACCGACACAGGCGTGTCAGTGGGCGGCTTGGAACTCTCCGAAGGGCAGTGCCTGATCGTGGGCAATTCCGTAGATCAGTCAAAGAAGGTAACGTCGGGAGCCCGGAATGTCTTTTTGACAGTAACGAAAAAGTCTCTGACCAGTACCCGCACCATCTGGCTGACAAACTATGCTTCGAACTCCAGCATCACAGCAAGGACGCCGCATATTGTGAAGCTGAATGAGGAACAGTTCCTGATCCTCTGGGAGGAATACAATAGTACCACAAAGGCCGTATCCTTGAAAATGGTAACGGTAGACGGGGAAGGAAACCTGGCGTCAGAAATAGTGGATACCAGGCTTCGGCTATCCGACTGCAAACCGATCATGACATCGGATGGCCTGGTGAAATGGTATGTAACCGAAAATGGCACGATTTCATTCTGCGAGCTGAATCCTTACAGACTGGAAGCTGTGAAGGGCGAGATTTCTATTAGCACGGAAAAGGATTTCGATGATTTCTTCAAACCAGATGAAAAACCCGGCGGCATTGATAAGCCGTCAGACAGGGTGCCGTTACCCGGTGACAATCAAACGACTGCACCCGCACCCCTAAAGAAGAATAAGACTTTCACTTCTGGCAAACTGAAATACAAAGTGACTGCCAGTGCAAAGAAAAATGTCCCCGGAAAGGTAGTCGTGACAGGTCTTTCCTCATCGGGAAAGAAATCGTCTTCCATCAACGTGAAGAACAAAGTTTCCCGATCCGGCTATTCATACAAGGTAACAGCCATCGGCAGCAGCGCATTTAAAAATTCCGCGAAACTAAAAAAGGTTTCTTTGGGAACCAGCATTAAGAGTATTCCCAAAAATGCGTTTAGCGGCTGCAAAAAACTGGCATCCCTGTCAGCTCCGGGAGCCACAAAAATAAAACAAAGCGCTTTTAAGAACTGCAGGGCTTTGAAGAAATTAACTTTCCGGAAAAAGATTTCCGTGAAGAAGGGGGCATTCAAGGGCTGTAAAAAGACCATCCAGGTGAAAGGCGGTTCCAAGAAAATCGTGAAAGCCAATAGAACGAAATTGAAAAAGAGCGGTTATAAGAAGTTTAAATAATCTGCCATCGGCTTGAAATAACAAACTCCTTTTTGGTAAGAATCAGCACATGAAAATTCTTATCAAAAAGGAGTATTTTTATGCCGGCTGTCGTTCCCTTAGATCACGACGATCAAGTTCAAACCGCTTTCGCATTTTCTTATATTCTGTTTCTGCCAAACTCAGCGCTGCCGCCCAGCTGCTCTTCTATCCTCAGAAGCTGGTTGTACTTCGCCACACGGTCCGTCCGGGAGGGCGCCCCGGTCTTGATCTGTCCCGCATTCAGCCCCACTGCAATGTCTGCAATCGTCGTGTCCTCCGTCTCACCAGAACGGTGGCTGACAATGGCACGCCAGCGGTTATTTTTCGTCATGCGTATGGCCTCCATGGTCTCCGTCAGCGTCCCGATCTGATTCGGCTTGATCAGCACCGCATTTCCCGTGTTCATATTGATGCCCTTCTGGATCCGTTCCGTATTGGTAACAAAGAGATCGTCTCCCACAAGCTGGATCCGGTTCCCCAGTCTCTCCGTCAGCTTCTGCCAGCCCGTCCAGTCCTCCTCGGCAAGACCATCCTCAATGGAATAAACCGGATATTTGTCACACAGCCTGGACCAGAAATCGATCATCTCCTCCGCCGTCTTATATTCGCCGGATTTCCAGAACAGATATTCCCCTGTCCTGTTATTTTTCACGGCCTCCTCATACATCTCGGTGCTGGCTCCATCCATGGCAATAACGAAATCCTCTCCGGGACGGTAACCCGCTTTCTCTATCGCTCTGACGATAAAGGCCAGCGCCTCCTCGTCATCCGCCAGCTGGGGAGCGAAGCCCCCCTCGTCGCCTACCGAAGTGGCATATCCGCCATCATGGAGCAGTCTTTTCAGAACATGAAAAACGGTAGCGCTCCATTCCAGACAGCTGTGAAAGGACTTTGCCCCCACAGGCATGATCATAAACTCCTGAATGGTCAGGGAGCTGTCAGCGTGCTTTCCACCGTTTATAATGTTCATCATGGGAACCGGCAGCGTTCTTCCGTTTGTTCCGCCCAGATACTGGTACAGAGGCAGCCCCACAGCCTTCGCCGCCGCCTTTGCCACTGCCAGAGATGTACCCAGTATCGCATTGGCGCCCAGGCGGGCCTTATTCTTTGTACCATCTTCCCGGATCATTAGAGAATCAATCTCCACCTGATTCAGGGCGTTCTTCCCCTCCAGCACATATCCCAGGGTCTCATTGATATTTTCCACTGCCTTCTTCACACCCTGACCGCCGTACCGGGGCAGCTGCAGATCCCTGAGTTCCACTGCCTCAAAAGCGCCGGTGGACGCCCCGGATGGCACAGAGGCGCGCCCCTTAGCTCCGCCGCACAGCGCCACCTCCACCTCCACTGTAGGATTCCCCCGGGAATCCAGGATTTCTCTTCCGCGTATCGTATTGATGCGATATTTGTGTTCCATAAAAAAGCCTCCTGTTTTTATTTAGTATCAACAGAAGGCTTCTCATTTATTCATTTTATCCTATCGTCCTGAAGGATGGCTGTCGTCAGATTGACGCAGTGTGTGATGGCTTTTGCCTCGAAGGCCGGATAATCCTCATGCGCACTGTCGTCTGCCTTATCCGAGATGGCACGGATAATAAGAAACGGAACACCGTTGAGATACGCCGCCTGGGCAATGGCCGCCCCTTCCATCTCCGTGCAGTAACCAGCAAATTGGCTGATCAGCCAGTCCTTCTTTTCCTTGTCGGAGATAAACTGATCGCCGCTGACTACCCTTCCCTCGTGTACACAGATATCCGGATTCACGCGCTGGCAGGCCGCCTTTGCCGCCTCCCGCAGCGTCTCATCCGCCGTAAAGGAAAGTGTGTCCATCCTGGGAATCTGACCTGCCGGATAGCCGAAAGCAATGGCATCCATGTCATGCTGGAGCGCATCCGTGGAGAGGATGATATCGCCGATATCAATCTCTGCCCGCAGCGATCCGGCAATGCCGGTATTGATCACAGCAGAGATATTGTACTCATCCACCAGGATCTGGGTACAGATACCCGCATTGACCTTTCCAATCCCCGAGCGGACCACCACAACCTCTTTTCCCATCAGCCTGCCTCTGCAGAATTCCATGGAAGCCTTTGTCCTCACCTCTGTCCCTTCCATCTGTTCCTTCAGACGCGCCACTTCTTCCTCCATGGCGCCAATAATTCCGATGATTCTACTACTCTCCATAAATGTTCTCCTGTTCCTTTCCGTTCACACTTCTGCCCAGCAGTACCGGCACGGAAAAATATTTATTGAAAAATGCAATGACCGGCCCAAGCCCGAAGGCGCAGAACAGCATACCAATCCCCACAACGCCGCCGGCCAGAAAGCAGACCAGGGCGCACACGGCATCACAGAACATGCGGCACCAGAAATACGGAACCGGGGTACGTTCCTCACCAATGACAGCAAGGGAATCATAGGGTGCGATACCCGCATCCGATGTCTGGTAGACGGAACAGGCAAAGCTGATCACAACAACGCCCAACAGCGCCAACAGCAGCTGCTGCCACAGGGCTGACGGCGGTCCAAAGGTATGATAGACAAAGGGATAAAAGGTATCCACCACGGGTCCCAGCAGAAACCAGTTCACAATGGTTCCGGGCCCAATGTATTTCCTCCCCCAAAGGATCTCAATAAGAAAGATAAAACAATTCAAAAAGATCAAAAACGTTCCATAACTGACCCCCGTCACATCCGCCAGCGCCATGACCATTCCCGAATAGGGATCATTTCCCGTGTGGGACCACTTCAAAATACTGATTCCGATGGCAAGAATCAGATTCCCTGACACCATCCCGATCCACCGCCTGGGTGTGAGACTCTTTATCCTGGTGATGAAATTCTGTTCACTCATAGTTTCTTCTTCTTTTTCTCTTTCTTTTCAAAGCTCTCATCCAGCTGCTGAAGAATTTTCTTCTGCTCCTTGGACAGGCTGACTGGCACATCTACGATGAGATCTACATAGTGGTTTCCTCTCATCTTCTTATTCCGAAGGGAGGGAACGCCTTTCCCTCTGAGACGGACCCTCGTGCCGGTCTGAGTTCCCGCTTTTACATTATAAGCCACATCCCCGTCAATGGTATGGATTATAATGTCCCCGCCAAGTGCCGCTCTGGGATAGGAAATCTTCACGGTAGAGTAGATATCATAATCATGTCTCTGGAATTCCTTATGATTCTCGACATAAACCTCCACCAGCAGATCCCCCCGGGAACCACCGTTTTTGCCCGGCTCTCCCTTGGCGCGCAGGCGCACGCTCTGACCGTGGTCGATACCGGCCGGAATGGTAACCTGCAGCTTCTCTTTCTTGCTTGTAAAGCCATTTCCATGACAATCCGGGCATTTTTCCTTAATGATCTTTCCCGTACCGCCGCAGGCCGGACAGGTGGAGACGTTCTGCACCATGCCGAACAGGGACTGCTGGGTATGCACCACCTGTCCCCTGCCGTTGCACTGCCCGCATGTAACCGGCTGCGTCCCCGGTTTGCATCCATTGCCGCCGCAGGTCTTACACTCCACCTTTGACGGAATCTCAATCTCTTTTTCAACACCGAAACACGCTTCTTCAAATGTGATCTTCACCTGTGTCCGGAGATTTGCCCCCCGCTGAGGTGCATTCGGGTCGGCCCGCCGGCTTCTTCCGCCAAAGCCTCCCCCAAACAGGTCTCCAAAGATATCTCCAAAGCTTCCAAAAATATCGTCCATATCCATCCCGGAGAAACCTCCGCCGCCGGCACCGCCCTCAAATGCTGCATGACCAAACTGGTCATACTGGTGCCTTTTGTCCGGATCACTCAGAACGGCATATGCCTCCGATGCTTCCTTAAACTTTGCCTCGGCCTCCTTGTCACCGGGATTTGTATCCGGATGATATTTTTTGGCAAGAACACGATATGCCTTCTTCAGGGCAGCATCATCCGCATTTCTGTCCACCCCGAGAACCTCATAATAATCCCGCTTATCTGCCATTTCTTTCCCTCCATCCACGCAGGATTCCTGCGCATTATACAGACGAATGACTCGCACCCCGCAGGGTACGAGTACATTCCGTTACTTTATCATCTACATTTTCAGCTGTTACAGCGTAAGGTATCGTTTCGGCCCATCTGTCTCTTACAGTTCGCGGAAATCTCCGTCCACAACATCGTCCCCGCTGTTGTCCTGTGCCGCACCTGCTCCGGCACCTGCCGCACCGCCCATATCCGGGCCTGCGCCCTGGGCACCTGCTGCCTGCTGCGCCTGTTCATAAACCTTTGCGAAAACCTGCTGGGCATTCGTCATCAGAGACTCCTTTGCTGCCTTCAGCTCATCCACATCGGCATCGCTCATATTGTCCGGCGTCGTTCGCTCCAGGATCGCTTTCACCTTATCGATCTCGGCCTGCACTTTTTCCTTCTCCGCAGCATCCACACCGTCGCCTACATCATTCAGCGCCTTCTCTGTCTGGAATACCATGCTGTCCGCCTCGTTGCGGGCGTCAATGCCCTCCTTGCGCTTCTTATCCTGCGCTTCGAACTCAGCTGCCTCCTTTACCGCCTTTTCTATCTCATCATCATTCATATTCGACCCTGCCGTAATGGTGATATGCTGTTCCTTGCCAGTTCCAAGATCTTTGGCAGATACATTTACGATGCCGTTGGCGTCGATATCAAAGGTAACCTCAATCTGCGGTACTCCGCGCATAGCCGGCGGAATCCCGTCCAGACGGAACTGTCCCAGTGATTTATTATCTCTGGCAAACTGACGCTCGCCCTGCACTACATTGATGTCCACGGCAGTCTGATTATCTGCAGCTGTGGAGAAAATCTGGCTCTTCTTGGTAGGAATCGTCGTATTTCTCTCGATAAGTTTGGTCGCCACGCCGCCCATTGTCTCAATGGCCAGTGACAGCGGTGTTACATCCAGAAGAAGGATATCCCCGGCGCCGGCATCACCGGCAAGCTTGCCGCCCTGAACAGAGGCGCCCAGCGCTACGCATTCATCTGGATTCAGGGATTTGTTGGGCTCATGCCCTGTCAACTGCTTTACTTTATCCTGAACCGCCGGAATACGGGTGGAACCGCCCACCAGCAGTACCTTTCCAAGTTCGGATGCTGTGATCCCGGCATCCTTCAGCGCGTTCTGTACCGGAGTCGCCGTTCTCTCTACCAGATCTGATGTCAATTCATCAAATTTGGCACGAGTCAGGTTCATGTCAAAATGCTTCGGTCCCTCGGCTGTCGCTGTAATAAACGGAAGGTTGATATTTGTTGTGGTAGAAGCGGAAAGCTCCTTCTTTGCCTTCTCAGCAGCCTCTTTCAGACGCTGCATCGCCATCTTATCGGTGGAGAGATCCACTCCTTCCGCATTTTTAAATTCTGAAACCATATAGCTGCAGATCTTGTCATCAAAATCATCACCGCCGAGCTTATTGTCACCAGAGGTAGAAAGAACCTCGATAACGCCGTCACCGATCTCAATGATCGATACGTCAAAGGTGCCGCCGCCCAAGTCGTATACCATGATCTTCTGCTCGCCCTCATTGTCAAGTCCATAGGCAAGTGCTGCTGCCGTAGGCTCGTTAATGATACGCTTCACATCCAGTCCCGCTATCTTGCCCGCATCTTTAGTTGCCTGACGCTGTGCGTCGTTGAAATACGCCGGTACCGTAATGACAGCCTCCGTCACCTTCTCGCCGCCCAGATAGTTTTCCGCATCTCCCTTCAGTTTCTGAAGGATCATGGCTGAGATCTCCTGCGGGGAATACTTCTTATCCTCAATGGCTGCCCGGTAATCCGTTCCCATATGTCTCTTAATGGAGGAAATGGTGTTGTCGGCATTGGTCACTGCCTGACGCTTCGCCGGCTCGCCTACCAGTCTCTCCCCGTTCTTTGTAAATGCCACAACAGAAGGTGTTGTTCTCGCTCCCTCTGCATTTGCGATAACCACCGGTTTTCCACCTTCCATCACTGCCACGCAGCTATTGGTGGTACCTAAGTCAATACCAATAATTTTACTCATGATATGCCTCTCTTTCTGCCGCTGTCCGCGGCCGTCAACTATATAAAATTTAGTTCAGAACCTTAACCATACTGTGCCTTACTACGCTGTCTTTATACAGATAACCCTTCTGAAATTCTTCGATGACCTGATTGGTCTCCTCCGAATCATCTTCGTCGTGCATCACCGCATTGTGAAGATTCGGGTCAAATTCCTGTCCCACTGCCTCGATGGGCTTCACACCCACCTCCTCAAACATTGTCTGGATCTGCTTATATACCGCTTCGATCCCCTTTACAAAAGGCGACTCCCGCTCTTCATCCGAGAGTCCGTCAAATCCCCTCTCCAGATTATCCACCACCGGAAGGATCTTCTCTACAATGGACTTGGCACCCATATCGAACATAGCGCTCTTTTCTTTTTCAGAGCGGTTGCGGAAATTCTCGAATTCAGCCAGATTTCTCATCAGCCGGTCGTTCAACTCTTCTATCTTCTCATCTCTTTTATCCTTTTTCGGTTTCTTCTTAAGCCCCTTCTTTTTTTCCTTCACCGGTTCCCCGTCTGTTCCAGTTTCCGTGTCTCCGTTGTCTGCGGGCCCGGTTTCCTCTGTGTCTTCCGCCGGTATTTCCTCTGCCGCCTCGGATGCGGTCTCCGTATCCTGCGCCGCTTCCGTTGTCTCAGGCGCCGCCTCCTCCTCCTTCGGAGCATGGTTTTTCACCGCTTCCTCCGGCGTCTTCTCATTCTTTACCTCTACCACTTCTCATTCCACCTTTCTATCTTTTCCTGTATCCAACTTAACGGTGCCAATTTGAACCCGCCGCTAAACTAGGCTTTCTTTTTGAAAATATCATCCAACTGCTGCATACAGTTCTCCAGAGCACCAACTACCTTTTCATAATCCATGCGCTTGGGCCCCACAATGCCGATTTTTCCGTACACACCCTCTTCTATCTTATAGGTCGCCGTCACCACGGAACAATCCTTCATAGACTCCACCGGTGACTCTTCCCCGATATAGACCTGTATGCCATGCTCCTGCTCCGTATCCGGCACTCTCTTGTCATTGGCCCACGCCGCCAGCATCTGCTTTTCCTCAAAGGTGGACAAAAGCTCCGTCATGTTCTCTTTGTCCGTAAGCTCCGGATACTTCAAAATATTTGTGGCGCCTGAGGTAAATATTTCGGAATCATCCTCTTCCGACATAACCTCGGATATGCAGTCCAATATACTGGAGGCAAGATCTACATAATCCCCTGCCTGATCCTTGATCTTCTGCATGATAGCCATATTGATCTCCGTAAAGTCCAGACCGTTCAGCGCTGTATTGATCAGAAAATTCAACTGGGCTGCCACCCCGTCATCCAAACCAGATTCCAATTCAATAAACTTATTATTTACATGATTGTTGTCCAGTATGACCAGTACCAGAAGCTGGGTATCCGAAATCTTGTTGAGCTGTATGAATTTAATCTTCTTGTGCTCATACTTCGGCTTGGTTACCATGGAAGTATAATTGGTATTCTGTGCCAGCAGCTTCGCCACCTGTTTCAGCAGAAGATCGATCTTATCTGC
>Ga0224748_10196_pt1 | contig 16644 bp, 16 predicted proteins | sample LIM_F_Water_Neg_FD_182074 | JGI IMG/M metagenome (GOLD analysis project Ga0224748, IMG submission 182074) | Enriched cells from gastrointestinal tract of the lab mouse from Pacific Northwest National Laboratory (PNNL), Richland, Washington... | ecosystem: Host-associated > Mammals > Digestive...
CAGATTTCAGCCGTCCAAAGGCAAATTGAAACCTTAAAATCCCAACAAGCCTCCATCGGGACTCAGATGGACAATATTATTTCGGCTATCAGCATGCCCAACAATTTTACGGCTAATCAATTACAGGAGCTTACAAAATTTATCCGCGAAGATGAACTATCCTCTTCCAATTTTATAGCTACCGACACGATGACCGATTCCGAGCGGATGGACATGTTGAAAGAAATGCTCGCTTTCGGGCAAAAGGAATTGCGGAAAGTATCCCAGCCCCAGTTGCAGTTCCGTGCCGAAATAATGAATCTTTTTGAAATGGAAGAATTTAGAAGTTCCACAGCCAACTTTGAGCCGGGAAATTATATCCATATCATCATCCGTGACGATTATGTAATCAAAGCAAGATTATTGACCGTGGATATGGATTTTTATCATCCGGACAGTTTCTCCGTCACATTCGGCAATATGAATAAAGTGAAAGGGAAAAACCTTTTTACGGATACGACCAAAGCTATTGATACCGCTACTTCTGTTGCCACCACGGTTTCCTTCAACAGCAGCAATTGGAACCGCGCAAATAAGGATGCCGATGATATTACAAAAGCTATCGCAAACGGGTTGCTTGCAGCCGGGGAATCCCTTAAAACGTCGAAATCCGATGTAAAAATTGACGACCGCGGAATCATTATAAGCAACACACCGGAATCAAAATACCCGGATGACAGAATCTTTATCGGCGACTCACAAATCCTTTTCAGCGACGATGATTTTCACTCCATAAAAACCGCTTTAGGGCGGGTGCAATACACTAAAAAGGGGGTAACCTACAACGATTTCGGCCTGATTGCCCATTTGGTACTAGCCGGTTACATCAACGCTTCCGTAATTGAAGGCAGCGAAATATACGGCGGGCTCCTGCAATCCACAAACTATTCCGCCCAAAAAACAGGAACACATATTAATTTGAACAAAGGCACCTTTGAATTTAATGCAAACAATGAGCCAAAACTGACCTTAGATGAAAACGGTCTGCTGACGGTCAAAGGAACCATTAAAGCAGAAAGGGGATGGATTGGCGGACAAAATGCGTTTGTGATTGAAGACGGTAAAATATATTGTCAGAAAAATTCCATCACTTCCAGTGCCAACGGAGTTTATATAGGCACAGACGGCATCGCCTTAGGCGCCAATAACGTGCTAAAACTTACGAACGACGGAACTTTCTATGCCGAAAGAGGATATCTGGGAGGCACAAACGGTTTTGTACTGGAACAGCATAAGCTGTACAGCGGAAAATCTTCTATCTCGGATGCGTCAAATGGGATATACCTTGGTACAGACGGCATTGCCCTGGGGGCAAACAGCGCATTCCAAGTTACGCCCTACGGCGACCTTACTGCCAAATCGGGAACCATCGGCGGCGCCAGAATCAGCAACAACTCCATCCGCTCCGAAAACAATAAATGGTGGATTAATTCCGACGGGCGGGCAAGTTTTGAAGACGTACATATCAGCAATGTGCGTTCCGGGAGTTCGTTTGGCGGTGTCACTTATGACCATACCGGAACTTATGGAGGCTTTGGCAATGGCTTCTGGGCGGACAACCGTTTTGGGCTGTCTGGCGGCGCTTTAACTAATTTCAATGATTTGGTTGTTGAGAATATTACTGCTGAAAACATTAAAAAAACTAATGTGCTGGATGATTATGCTACGAATGCATCGCTTAATGCCATTAATAAGAAAATCCAAAGCCTAGATGAATCAAAAATAAATATTTCTGATTTGACCTGGAAATCAATAACTTATGTTAGTGAATTAAAAACACGTCCTGTATACGTTATTACTGCCGCTGATGGTAGCAAAGGAGAAAGCGTAAGAGTAGTCTCAGAACATACATCATCTATATTATATACAGTATGTGGGAAAGGAATATAATGACCAAAAATTATCAAATTTTGAAAGAACAAATTAATCATTCAATTAATAATAGCGGCCTCGATATTGGGGCTGCTTATTTTATTTTAAAAGATGTTATGAACAACTTAGAACATTTATATTACGCACAAATCAACAAAGAATGCCTCGAAGAAGCCCAAAATAAAGCCAAAAGCAACCCTAATGACGAACTTAATGACCAAACCAACAAAGATTCCGAATAACCACTATTCCCAGAAAGGAGGATTTCCATGCCAAATGCAATTACTCCCCTCATCCAGCAATATACCGTTGACTTCGCAAGCAATAACAATTTCCTGTTTGTGAAGGGTATACAGGGCGATGGGTATGGAACGAGATACGTTGATATCTCACTTATGAATAACGGCCAGCCCTATACTGTAAATAGGGAAGCGGTCACCGTGATTATCCGGGGAACAAAACCGGACAATAACATGATTTTTAATGAATGCCAGATTCTGGACAACAATACTATCCGCGTCGAAATAACCCAGCAAATGTCTGCTGTATCCGGGCGCAGCAATTATGAAGTATCTATTATGTCCAATTTGGAAAACAGGGCTCTTACCTCATTCCCATTCTTTATCATTATTTCAAAATCCAGTTTCGATGTAGGATATGTTACTTCTTCCAATGAATTTGGGCTCTTAGTCGAAAAGATTAACCAAGTACATCAAATCCAAGCAGACTTATCCGGTCTGAAATCTGAGATGGAAAATGTCATCCAGAATTCTAATGAGGCAACCGATAACTGCATCGAAGCAACAGAAAATGCAATAAACGCTACGCAAGAATGCAACAATGCCACCACAGACTGCATTGCTGCCACAAATACTGCAAATGATACCATTCATGCAATGAATCAATTAAGCAATACGGTATCGGACGCAGAACAGATAAGAATTGCAAATGAAAATCAGCGTATTGCAAATGAAAACGAAAGGCAGCAAAGCGAAACTGATAGAAGGAATGCCGAACAACAGCGGCAAGATACATTTGCAAGTTCCATTCGTAATGTAACGATAGCAACGACAAATGCAAACACAGCCGCCGACTTGGCAGAAACAGCATCCACAAATGCCAATAAAGCTACGGAACGCGCCGATAATATCTCTAATGATTTAGAAAATAAAATTGCATCCGGGTATTTTAACGGCAAAGACGGAAAAGACGGCATTGATGGGAAAGATGGTGTCATCACAACCGTAGAAGGGCAAATTGCTTTTGAAATTGAAGAAGGAAATCTTATGCTCTATTATACTGACGGAGATAACCCACCGGACGCCCATATTGATAACGATGGATGCCTAATCCTCACAATTGAATAATTAGGATGATGAACTATTGAATGTATTCCATTGACGGAAGAAATCAATAGTTCATTTGTTTTATTAGGCAATGATGAATTGGTAAGTTTTGTATGCTAAAAGATAAACTATTCAATTTTCTTCATTTTTAATTAAACAGCGATTTAACTGTATTCGTAATCATTAAAGCATACACTATCAGGGTTTAAAATCTGCAGTATCAATTGGGCAGGAAAGATATTGCTTTAACTAGTCTATGAAAAATTGTTTAGATTTAGATAAAGGATTTTCAGCCCAAATATTCAACAATAACAGCTACATAATACTCATGTGTGGATTTGTCATCCTCAAAATGTACTTGAGCAACACCATCAATTATCTGCAATTCCGGTACATTAAAATTTGCAGTAAGATTAGCCGGAGCTATATTATCAATTATACGTATCACGTTGTCTCTAAGAAGATACCTCCTATACTGAAATGTAGATGTATATATTGTAGATAGCTGGATGATATAATTATGGTTCTGTTGGAGTGGAGAGCCTTCATAAGTCAAAACGACACTGCCTCCCGGCAATATTTTTACCCTATAATGTTCATATGCTATTTTTGTTAAATTGCCGTTTAATTCATACAAAGTATACTTTACTCCCACCAAAGTGCATCAACTCATTGTTTCATTCTAGCAAGAAACTATTTCACATCAAAATAAAATTACAACTGTATATTAAGTAACCATAAAGGCTGTTGGCACTAGGTATAATATAAGTTTATACTCCACTTCTGCCTTTACTTTTTACGTAAAACTTTGTTCCATAATAACCATACAAAAACAAGGAGGTATTTATTATGCCAAAAATCAATTTAGGAAAAGTAGTTGGAGATAAAGGAGATTCCTTTACATACGAAGATTTCACACCTGAACAATTAAATGGAATAACCCCAAAAATATTCAAAGGAAACGTAACAACTTTAAATCCAGACCAGAACGCAACCGTTGATATTCGTAACGATGGGTTAAATAACTATATCGACTTTGGAATACCACGTGGAAAAAATGGTTCTGAGATAAAAAATATCTATGCTGAAAATGTAAGTATGGCCGATGGCAATACATTGGAAAGCACTATGACAAATATCATAACTCCTACTTTCGATGACAGCACACAGGCATACGAAACCCTAACCGCTGCAAATGCGGCAGCAGAAACAACAAGCAATAAAATTAAAAGCGGAGAGAATATTTTCACTACTTTATCAAATATGAAGAAAAGTTTTTCTGCTATTGTGCAGGGCCTCAAGATTCTGGGAACCAATGTAGGGAATATCCGTGGTATAACATCAGACCTAAATTCCGAATCCGATTACATAGCTGCTTCCAGCAAAGCTGTTAGTATATTAAACGGCAATTTAAATTCTGTTACTAAAAAACAATATTTTGCGAATATCGCACGTGATAAATATAAAGATAATTTGTTGTTTGTAAGTTTATCCATTGAAAACCATGATGCGAATAAAACCCGGCTTATTTTAAATCCAACTGAAAATTCCCCTGTAACTGGCACCTTTTTAGGCACATGGCAGTGTTACTGGTTTGACAATGCACATTTATTTGTGAAGGTCGAAGAATTTTATCCATTATGCGGTCGAATATGGACTAATTTTTATAATACAGAAAACTGGTCAGGATGGAAAAGCATCACACCGCCATAATTCCAACAACTAGTCTAGTTCCCACAATTCCATTTCTGATATGCTACTATTTTTAAGTAATTTCCATTTACACATCATTTATCCTATGGCACTATTTACAATTGTTAAATCGCTGTTTAATCAACTACCCTTTCCAACTAAAACCACCGCATAACCTACCCACTTTTATTAACATTTTAACAGGTTTCATGCCTATTTCATTTTTAAGGAGAAAGATAATGAGTAAAATTATTTTTATGAGCAATCCAAAGACCATATACGACTGCGAATTTTCCCAAATTGGAAAAAACCAGATCAGGATAAAATTTAAATCCGATATACCGGAGTCGGATATTTATTTGTCCGGCTGCTACCTTGTAAATGAATGGAATCCTTCCCTCATCCAAACCAGCCGGAAAGATTATACCTATTTGTATAGAACCTACAGCGAAGACAAACACGTCATCGAATTGTGCAACAACAATGTAGAATACAAAGAGCCAGAGCGATAAGATGCCGGAGTGGTTTTTCTTCCCCTAAGATGCTGAAGTAAACTGACCTCGATTAGGCAGACAGGCCTCTTCCCGTACTTGAAATAGGAGGGAAATCATTAAAATAACTTTCCAGCACCAGCTATCCATTAGTAAAGCTAGGCAAGGTCGGCAACCGCATTTATTCTAACTGTTGCCCAACCCGCCTAGCTTCTCTAACTTTCCAATAAGCTGAAAGCCGCCCTTTATGTAACTTTATGCATTCCCTCTGCTCAAACATGAAATAATTTTATCGCGGTATTCCTCGTGATGCGGCATACCCCCGCCCAATCCACCAAGTTTCGGCAAAACTAGCTTAAAATAGGTTCCATTCTTCATTGAAAGAAAGCATTTAACAGAACCCATCCATCCTTTTTTTATTTCGCAGCTTTGGATATCTGCCAGCGGAAAACACGTTCCAATATCGGATAACAGCATATCGGAAACGACTTCTTGTATATCTTTTTCACCCATCCCCGGCTTATCATCAAATTCATAAAAATAATTATGCTCTTCACATTCAGCAATTACCAACGAAGATGAGGTAATACCGATGTAAATATCATATGCTGAATACTTTTTCTTATTTAATGCGATTATCCCTCCCCTTTCATCCGGAACTATCCGGTCTTCCATGTAGACGCACTTCTCAAAAACCTGCCTTATATTCGTTTCCTTCGATATCGCATGTATACCAGCTAACAGAGCTTCCCCCTGGGGGCATATACTTCCCTAGAACTTGCTTCATATTTGTTTCATCGAAAATTTCAGACATATGGAACCCTCCTTTATTCTAAAAAATACCTATACTGCTATCAATAGCCGGAATAAATTTCTCTTGTTTGACATATCCGAATCCCATTAATAAATCGGAATTCTGATAAGACACTTTTTATAGCATTTAATAACTGTTATATCTTATCTTCAAAAAGTCCGCAAACCCTTGAAAATACTAAATTTATAGCAAGTGAGTTTGCCCTTATGCTTTCCCTTGTATTATATCCTTTTCCCTCATGTTACGAACCCTCATAAGGGCAAAAATAAGGGAAAGAAAAACCTGTAACAAATTATAACATGAAATGAACAGAACAGGAAGAACTGATTGGAATGCTTTACAAATTCCTCCAAAACACAGACAAGAAAGGGCTGATAAGATATGAGATTTATTTATGCAGCGTATAATATGCTCCATAACTGTATTGACGTAACAACTTTTGACGAATATGTTTTACGGATAGACTGCGGAAAAGCGGAAGAAGGATTAATAACAACACCATACTCTGAATGCGCCTTAAATGCTTTGGCAATAGACAATCCCCTTGAATATGCAACGTTGTATCTTGAGGACGGTATGCAGACGTGGGTAGATGCGGTAGATTCATTAGAATCGTGGTAATATATCTTTCTTTGTATAGAGGACTGGTCAAAATATAAACCAGTTCTCTCTTTATTTGTAAAACTGCCCACACTTGCATCATATATGAACGAAGTTTTACAATGATAAATCGTTAGGAATTGTTTAGAAATAACTTGTTAATTCTGACAGTTTAGCACTAAACAACATGGATACAAAACAGTCTACAACTTGCAGACTATTTATTTTGTATTCATCATTTTTGCCACTTCAGACTCCAACGTTTCTATTGTAGGAAGACTGCGTTGGTATTCTTTGCTGAGCGCATTGCTTAATTCGTATCCTGCAATACCAATCGGCTGTGAAATTTCTTCTAAAGAATATTCCGCCACAACATTATCCTTATCCTTGCAAATAAGCAAACCTATTGCCGGATTATCGCCATCTCCTGTTAATTGCTTATTTACTGCGGTAACATAAAAATTTAATTTTCCAACATACTCTGGTTCAAATCTCTTTGTTTTAAGTTCTACGACAACATAACAGTGAAGTTTTATGTGATAAAACAGCAAATCAATATAAAATTCACGCTCTCCAACCTGTAAATGCACCTGACGCCCCACATAGGAAAAACCTGTTCCCAGTTCTAGCAGGAACTGGGTAATCTGATTTACCAGAGCATCTTCCAATTCTTTTTCATCATAATCATCTCGCATCGTTAAAAAATCGAAACTATATGGATCTTTTAATGTCTGTACAGCCAAATCAGAAGCATCTACGGATTTGATAAAGATGAAAAATTTTATTTCTGTTGGACGTTTAAGCACAACCGATGAGGTTGATAGTAATGACTTTTTTAACAAGGCGCAGGAATTCATTGAAACAAATAGGAGATAAAATATGAAAACTTTATTTATATTTCTGCCAATAAGAGATTATATAAAAACGAGGCGAAAGCTGTGGAGGCAATATCTTATTCCATTAGCGGCTGGTATCTTCGTATTGATAGGCGCTTTTGCTTTAGATGTTAGAGATGGCCTTGACATCGAAGCGGTATTTTCAGATTTTGTCGGTATTCAAATAAGTGGAATTGCTACTTTAGTTTCTTTTTTATTAGCCATAATAACTATTTTAGTTTCTTCTGATAACGAAAATATAAGGAAATTGAAAAGTGAAAAGTCAAGTGAAATACATTATAAAAAGCTTGGCAATGAACAACTCAGTTTGTTTCAGGTCTTGTTGTCCAATATTTCATACTATGTTATGGTAGAAATTATTTATATGATGATATTGATCGCATATGTATTTTTAGCCCTGATTGTTCCAGCATCAGCTATAAAATGGCTCATTTCAATCAGTGTATTTTTCTTAATGCATATTTTGTTGGGCATGATGGAATGTGTTACGCAAATGTATTTGACCTTTTGGAAGGATAAGAGATAATTTGTATCTGACAATGAATGATTTTATAATGAACTGATACATACTATGGAGGAAAAGATGAAAGCTGGCATCAAAAAGCAAGAGGTAAAATTTATCGTGACTGATGAATACAGGGAATGGATTGCTTTGATTAAAGACAGGATTAAAAACAGTCAGATTAAAGCATCTATTAAAGTGAATAGAGAACTATTGGAACTTTATTGGCATATTGGCGAGGATATCGTAAATCGGCAGAAACATTCAAAGTGGGGAGAAGGTCTTTTACGGCAGATGAGTATTGACTTAAAAAAGACCTTTCCTGATATGGCAGGATTTTCAGAAACGAATTTGAAAACGATGCGGCTATGGTATCGCTTTTATGAAGAAACTGTAAATGGTCAACAAGTTGTAGACGAATTGAGGTCTGATGATATTTACCGGCTGATAACAACAATTCCGTGGGGACATAATCAGCGTATTATTTTTAAATGTAAAGATGTGCGTGAAGCTGTTTTTTATGCACAGTATACTTTGGAAAATAATTGGAGTCGAGATGTATTGGAACATCAGATTGAAAGCGGATTATATGAGCGTAAGGGAAAAGCCATTACGAATTTTAAGGATAAACTTCCTGCCAATGCTTCTGATTTGGCTATACAGACATTAAAAGATCCATATAGTTTCGATTTTTTAACAATGCGGGATGATTATGATGAAAAAGAATTGGAAGATACACAGTTCCTGTTGGAGTTGGGAACAGGTTTTTCCTATGTGGGGCGTCAGGTTCAGTTACAGGTTGGAGAGCGTGAATTTTATATTGATTTGCTGTTTTATCACATAAAACTTCATTGTTATGTTGTCGTAGAACTTAAAACAAAGAGATTTGAACCGGAGTATGTTGGAAAATTGAATTTTTACGTTACAGCAATAAATAAACAATTAACAGGAAATGGCGATAATCCGGCGATAGGTTTGCTTATTTGCAAGGATAAGGATAATGTTGTGGCGGAATATTCTTTGGAAGAAGTTTCACAGCCGATTGGTATTGCAGGGTATGAAATAAGCAATGCGCTCAGCAAAGAATATCAACGCAGTCTTCCTACAATAGAAACATTGGAGTCTGAAGTTGCAAAAATGATAGATACAAAATAGTCTGCATGTTGTAGACTATTTTGTATCCATGTCGTTTGGTACTAAACTGTCAGAATTAATTAAGTTATTTCTAAACAATTTCTAATGATTTATTAGTGTAAAACTTCGTTCATATATGATGTAAGTGTGGAGAGAACGGGGTTTTATTTTGACCAGTCCTCTATACAAAGAAAGATATATTACCATAATGAAAGGGCTGGGGAGTTTCGCCTTGTTTGGAATAGGGTTCCTGGCATTTGATCTGGCGGCGGAGTACGGCCGTCTGATCGGACGCGCCCGATTTCTGCAGGCGGCTAACTACGGATTGAAGAATCAGATATTTGACAGGATTATTCATTATGATATACATGCTTTCGGGGCGAAAAACAGTAGTGGATTTCTTGACCAAAATACTTTTACTGGCTGGCGGTTCCCGAACCATAAAATGTAGTGATTTATGTAAATGCAGCAAAAAAGCCGAATTTGTATTGTGAACGAAAAACCATTTTGTTTTTTGTGATTCCGCAAACTGTTTGTTTATCTGTTATACTGAAAGTCATAGAGCAGTTCAGAGGAGTCATGGCAGACGATGACAGAGAGCATGCGGCGGGAGGTGCTTATGGGAAGAACGGTGGCAATCGGACTACAGGATTTCGGCGATCTGATACGGAAGAATTATTTCTATATTGATAAGACTGCATTCATTAAGGAATGGTGCGGGGTATCATGACGGGCATTACCAGAATGAGTAAAGAATCCATCTTTTCTGATTTGAATAATCTGAAGGTAGTGACTACCACCTCAGATGAATATGCCACGTCTTTTGGCTTTACAGAGGAGGAGGTCTTTACTGCGCTGGAGGAATGCGGACTTTCGGACAAGAAGGAACTGGTGAAGCACTGGTATGACGGTTTTATCTTCGGAGAGTATAAGGATATCTACAATCCCTGGTCCATTATCAATTTTCTGGATACAGGGAAATTTACAACTTACTGGGCGAACACCAGCTCCAACAGTCTGGCGGGAAAGCTGATTCGGGAGGGAAGCCGGGCAGTGAAGGAGAAATTCGGGATTCTGATGCAGGGAGGAACCATTCAGTCGCCCATCGACGAGCAGATAGTGTATAACCAGTTAAAGGGGAATGAAGGGGCAATCTGGAGCCTGCTGCTGGCCAGCGGGTATCTGAAGGTGCTTTTCTATAAGAGCTATCTGGACATTCCGGAAGGGGCGCAGCCGAAGTATGAGCTGACACTTACCAATCTGGAGGTCAGGCTGATGTTCCAGAACATGGTCCGGGAATGGTTCACAGAGGCCGAGGCGGATTATAATGATTTTATCAGGGTATTACTGCAGGATGATCTGGATGCCATGAACGAATACATGAATCGGGTGGCATTTAGGGTATTCAGCTACTTTGATACTGGAAATGTCCCTTCCGGGGCGGAGCCGGAGCGCTTTTACCATGGCTTTGTGCTGGGACTTCTGGTGGAATTGCAGAGTAGCTATCTTATCACTTCCAACAGGGAAAGCGGCTTTGGCCGGTATGATGGAATCAGAGAAGGGAAAACAGCCTGGAGGATACAGTGCAGGCTGCCCAGGGGCAAATTGAGGAAAAGCAGTATGCGGCGCAGCTTGTGGAGCGGGGGATTCCCGCGGAACGTATCCGTTGCTATGGCTTTGCATTTGAAGGGAAGACGGTGTTGATTGGCTGAATGACCGCTCTGTAAAAATGTCCCACAGGAATACAATGTCGGTAAAACATGGATTCCTGTGGGAGTTTTTCGTTCAGAGGATAATTGGACGGCATGGTGGGCGCAGAGAGGCCTTACTCCTCCAGTTCATCCGTCAGCGTTTCAATTTCCTCAATCATTTCGCCGATGGTCGCAATGGTATTCAACAGCGGCTGATCGGTGGAAATGTCGATTCCGGCCAGGGCGGCCAGTCCCATGGGATCCAGGGTACCGCCTGCGGCCAGGACCTTCTTCCAGTCGTCCACGGCGGGCTGACCTTCTGTCTCAATGCGTCTGCACACTTCCGTGGCCACAGTCAGGCCGGCGCTGTAAGTGTAGGAATACAGACCCATATAGTAGTGGGGCTGCCGCATCCAGGTGTGAGCGGCATCGTCGGAGATTTCCACATCCTCGCCCCAGAACTTCTGCAGCGTTTCTTTCATCAGACGGTTCAGAGTCTCGGCGTTCACGCTGCCGCCTGCGTCCACAATCCTGTAAACTTCCCGCTGATAGGCTGCCTCCATCAAATGTGTCACGAAATTGTGATAATAAGTATTGCTGATCATACAGGAAAGCACCCAGCGGCGGAAGCGGGGGTCGGGATTGGTCTTCAGCAGGTAATGGGCCATCAGCAGCTCATTGATGGTAGAGGGCGCTTCCACGAAATAAGTGGACACATTGGTGTCGAAGAGAGACTGGGCTTTGTTGCAGGCCTTGAAATGTCCTGCGTGCCCCAGCTCGTGTGCCAGTGTAAACACATCCGCCATGCGGTTGTTCCAGGTCAGCAGAATGAAGGAATTCGTTCCGTAAGGGCTGGCGCAGAAGCCGCCGGTGGATTTGCCGGCATTCTGGGCAAAATCAACCCAGCGGTCACGGTAAGCGATTCTGACCATCTCCACATATTCTTCTCCCAGAATGGAGAGTCCCTTTTCGATGTAATTTCTGGATTCTTCAATGGTAACTTTCGGGTCGTATTCCGGGTCCACTGCAATTTTCAGGTCGGCGAAGGTCATTTTGTCCAGTCCGTGAATGCGCTTCAGCAGACGGGCGTATCTTCGCATATGAGGAGAGAGCTTTTCCGTGATCAGGTCGATCTGACGGTCGTACATTTCCCGGGTTACCTTCTGGCCGAAGAGCAGGCTGTCGAACACGGAATCAAAGCCCCGCAGAGTTGCCATGGTTTTCTCCGTCTGCACCTGGGTGTTGTAGGCGGCAGCGGTCACGTTTTCATATTGGCTGATCTTTCTGGAAAAGGCGGCAAAAGCGGTTCGGCGGACGTCTGTGTCTTTTTCATATTCGTAATCGTCTTCGAACAGAGAGTAGCCCAGCGGATATTCCTTTTCTCCCACAGTAAAGGAATCAAACTTCATATCTGCCAGCTTTGCCATATTATAGATCTGATAGGGTGCATGCAGAGACTGGGACAACGCTGCCAGGGCCCGCTCGGTCTCCGGGTGGAGCTGATGAGGTTTATTTCGGAGAATGTCCTGCAGATAAAGCTTGTTGTCCGTGGCCAGGGTAATGGCCTCCTGCAGTACCGATTCTTCCTGCTCAATGATTTCACTGTCGATGAAGCTTAAACTGCTGAAGATTTCCGCGGACTGACGGGAATGCTTTTCGTCGCGTTCCTGATTGTAGCTGTCGTAATAGTCCACAGACACAGCCAGATTACAGTAACTGCCGGTGAGGATATTCAGACGATACACTTCTCTGAGGTCATCCAGGCAGGCATTGATGGTCTGGGGTGTGTTCAGCTTTCCCTTGTAATCCCGGACTATCCGGTCGCCGAGATTTTTCAGCTTTTCCATGTCCGCGAACATTTCTTCTTCAGTGGCATAGATGGAGGACAGATCCCAGGTGAGTTCAACCGGGACGTCCCTGCGTGAGATTGGTTCCATGATTTTGTTCCTCCTGATTTGAGTTGCCGGTACCCATCCATTCCCATATATCTGGAACAATTTGCGTCCACAAAGGAATGCGTCCGAAAATTGTTCCGGGAATGGAAGTGTACCGGCTGATTTGAGTTCCGTAACCCTGTTTCTTTATGTTGAGTTTAACATAAGGGGCAGAGCTGCGCAAGGGTGTAAGCACAGGAAGCAAAAAGTCATGGAATATTATGGCTGCTTATGGTAAAGTAATAATAATTGTACAAAGGGAATCAAAACAAAGCGTGGGGATAAAGAGGTGGATGAAAGCAGTATGTCAGACAAAGTGGTAAAGACATCAGGTTCAGAAGGAAATGGGGGAGCAGACTGGGAAGAGATACCCTGGATGACAATCCGGCAGTGGCAGTCTGTCCGACAGATTCATGTGCTTCACAGGGAACAGCACACGGAGCCGCTGCCGGATACCAATGCACCCTGTAACCTGCATGTGCTGGTGAGAGGACGTGTGAGCCTGCCTGCCGGTCCCTGCATTCTGCGGCTTACGGCAGATGATAGCTATCAGGCCTGGCTGGACGGAGCGTGGCTGGGACAGGGGCCTGCGCCGGCCTACACAGGCAGGTATCCGTACCAGGAATACGAGATTGCCGGAGGGCGGACTGTGACGCTGGCCCTGCATCTGTACTATCAGGGAAAAATTACCCGGTCCTGTAGCGGAGGGGACGGGCGCTTCGGTCTGTGGGCAGTTTTCTGTCGGGGGAGACAGGTGACAGCGGCCTGTGATGAAAGCTGGAGATATCGGATCAGCAGTGCCTACAGTGGAGAGACTGTGGGATATGACACCCAGTTTCTGGAAAATTTTGACTCTCGTCTGTGGGAGGAGGAATGGAAGGAGCCAGGGTATGACGACAGTGACTGGGAGTGTCTGACAGAGGCTAAATGGGCGGATTACCATCTGGTACGTCAGGAGACGCAGCCTCTGGAGAGGCGCCGGGCGGAACCGGTAAGCTGTCGGCCGGTACCGGGAGGCATACTGTATGATTTCGGCAGAGAAAGGACAGGCTGTTTTCATGCTGTGGCCAGAGGCCGGGATGGGCAGCACCTGATACTTCGTTACGGAGAGGAGCTGGATGCAGCGGGACGAGTCCGTTTCGAGATGCGCTGCAACTGCCGCTATGAGGAGCAATGGACGCTGAGAGAGGGAAGCAATGTGCTGCATCCCTGGGAATACAAGGCATTTCGCTATGTGGAGGTCCTGGGAGAAAGTGAGGAGTGTCCGGAGGATATTCTGACTGACTGCCATGTGATGGAGCGATATTACCCCATGGAGGAGGGACTGTGCAGTCTGGCCTGTGAGACCGATGAGCTTGGACGTATATTTGAGATGTGTAAGAATACGGTGCGCTGCGGTACCCAGGAGGCCTTTCTGGATTGCCCCGGCAGGGAAAAGGGGCAGTACCTGGGAGATGCCATTATCACAGCCCGGGCGCAGGTCTGGCTCACAGGGAAGACCGATATGCTGCGCAAGTGCATTCTGGATTTCATAGAATCCTCCAGGGTGACGCCGGGGCTTCTGGCGGTGGCCCCCGGTTCCTTTATGCAGGAAATTGCTGATTTTTCGCTGCTTTTCGGCGCATTGGTGCTGACCGATTATGATTTCACCAAAGATAAGGACTTCCTGGGGAAATGCTATCCGACACTTGCCGGGATGATGGATTTTTACAGGCAGTACCGGAGAGCGGACGGCCTTCTGGAAAATGTGACACATGCCTGGAATCTGGTGGACTGGCCGGAAAATCTGCGGGATGACTATGACTTTGCCCTGACCCGCCCGGTGGTGGGGAAGGGATGTCACAATGTAGTAAATGCATTGTGGTATGGGGCACTGATTATGAAAGAAAAGGCCGAAGATATCCTGGAACTGTCCTGTGAGAAGACTTCGGGTCCTGTGAAGGAAGCATTTCAGAAAGCATTTTACCGGCCGGAGCAGAAGCTTTTTGCCGACAGTGAGGTGAGCGGCCACTGTTCGCTGCATGCCAACCTTTATGCGGCCTGCTTTGGACTGATGCCAAAGGAGGCGGAAGACGCCTATGAAGCACTGATGCTGACGCCGGGAAGACGCTGCGGCATTTTTCCCATGTATTTTGCCCTGCGGGGGCTGGCGCGGATGGGGCGTTATGAAACGTTGTACCGACTGCTGACAAGAGAGGACGACGGAGGCTGGCGAAACATGCTCAGAGAAGGGGCAACCACCTGCTTCGAGGCCTGGGGAAAGGACCAGAAATGGAATACCAGCCTGTGCCATCCCTGGGGCAGCGGGGCGATTCCGCTGATGATAGAGGAGCTGGCCGGGATTCATCCGGACCCGAATGCACTTTCAGGGTATCGCTTTTGTCCCCGGCTGCCGAAGCAGATTGAAGATTTCCGGCTGCGGGTTCCTCTGAGAGGGCGGCTTCTGGAGGTTGTCAGGGAGAGTGGAGCCGCTGCAACCATAATTGTCAGGGCAGCCGGTCAGTGAACTGTTATTTGTCTGTGACGGTCTGAACTGTTACTTTGACTTTGCGGTAGGAGAAGTCTGAACTGTTACTTGACATCCGCATAGTTTTATGATTTTTTCATTTGGGTCTTTCCCCAAAAAGAGGAATATGCTATACTAAGACTGCGCATCAAAAACAGCTGCAGAAACATGGCGTTCCCGCTTTCAGCCAAATTGTGGTGCGGAAGCGGACAGGAAGATACGCCGCAGAGGAATGAAGATTTTTAAAATGAATATAGGAGAGAATATGTCAGGAAAGAAAAGGTCAGAGGAGACTACACCGGAAGACACGGCGCATTTGAGCCACGCGCCGGAACATGACATATCAGAAGATAAAATTTCCAGGGTCGGAGGAGGGAAGATGCAGCGCCGACTGAGAAGGTATAACATCCGGATGTTGATTGCATCCGTTGCCATATTGATGGCATTATGCGGGATTCTGCTGGTCAGAATACAGGATCTGAACGGTACAATCGGGAACATGGCTTCTCAGATTGCAAGACTTACGGGAGTCGCCGCACAGCAGCAGGAAGAGCTGGAGCTGCTGAGGACCCTGACGGAGGAGCTGAGTGCGGCTCTGGAAGAAAAGCTGAGCGACGGAGGAAAGGAAGCGGCCGGGAAGAAGGATGGACAGGCCGGAGAGAAGAGTGTGGAAGCCAGTACGCCCGGCATTACTGCCGCACATAAAGTGTATCTGACTTTTGACGATGGTCCCAGTGACAACACGGAGGAAGTGCTTGAAATTCTGGACAGATATGGTGTCAAGGCGACATTTTTCGTGGTGGGCAATCAGGCGGAGCAGGAAGAAGAGATGCTGAAGAAGATTGTGGAGGCCGGACACACTCTGGGAATGCATTCATACAGTCATAAATATTCGGAATTATATGCTTCCGTGGAAAGTTTCGCGGAGGATTTTACGAAGATGCAGAATTATCTCGAGGAAGTCACAGGCGTGAAGAGCCTGGTGTATCGTTTCCCGGGAGGAAGCTCCAATACCATCAGCGAAGTTGACATGAAAGAATTTGCCCGGTATCTGGACGGGCAGGGAGTGTGCTTTTTTGACTGGAATATTTCATCAGGTGACGGTGGCAGCTATCTGTTCCCGGCGG
>Ga0224748_10197_pt1 | contig 16642 bp, 21 predicted proteins | sample LIM_F_Water_Neg_FD_182074 | JGI IMG/M metagenome (GOLD analysis project Ga0224748, IMG submission 182074) | Enriched cells from gastrointestinal tract of the lab mouse from Pacific Northwest National Laboratory (PNNL), Richland, Washington... | ecosystem: Host-associated > Mammals > Digestive...
CCCATTTCTCTTTGTCCGCCATCAGCCCTTGAAAGGTATGGAAATAACACGCCTCGTCCAGCTTCAAGGCTCGATAGGCTGGCAGAGTAAGGACGAGTTCCCAGATAGCGTTCAGCCGTTCCTGCGCAAAAGCGGCTGCGCTGTCTGTTTTTCTGCGGGCAGCTTCCGGGCGGCGGAGATAAACAGACTGACCCGCCGGTCGATCTCGTTCAGGATTGACTCGTCCGGGTTCATGACGTCCACGCAGCACTGGCCGATGGGATAGTCCTTTTTGCCTACAAGCACTCGGTCGCCGTAGAAGAATACGGTGAACTGGTCGTAGGTGTAGTCCAGTTCGATGTGCGGCTGTTCCTCTGCTATGACTGCCTTCCTCCTGTATCCGATAGAGATTTGGGATTTCCCTAATCGGGTTCAAATCCGTTGAAAATCGTAGCCGGTAGTGATACCCTCATCGTATCAGATGGACGAAGAAAAATCAATCACAGGGGGTGACAGATGATGCTCTGGCAGTGTGCAAAGCCCGCAACCAAAAGATTCTTTCCTCTGCCCAACGAGATTTTTTCTCTGGGTCTGTCGTCGGGCGCGCTGGCGGTCTACTCCTACCTGCTCTTCTGCGAGGACTGCAAGACCTATCAGTGCTGGCCCAGCTACAGGTCTATCGGCGAAGCTGTCCGCATGAGTGTCAACACCGTGCGGAAGTATGTGACTGAGCTGGAAAGTCAAGAGTTGATTGTTACAGAGCCGACGTCTATCTCTCACAAGAGATGGCCGCAAGCGCAACGGCACTCCCCAGCAGGTCACAGCTCCACCAGCGCGGAAAGCTGTTTCAGCAAATCAGACAGAGGGCCCCACAAAGCGGAGTAGTCCCGCTGGAGGGCCGATATTTCCTCGGGATAAATCCCCCCCGTAGGGCCGATATTTCCTCGGGATAAATCCCCCCCCCGTAGGTGTTGGCATGGATAGCCACTTGATTGAGATTGTTTGAGCACCGCCGCTGGAGGGACACCAGCTCCCGGACGGGGGCAAGGTCAATCTGGAGCACATAGCCGCAGAGGGCCATCCGGCGCATAGGCCCCCATGTTGCGGATGCCCGCCTGGCCATGCGTTCCTGGATAAGCGCCTGTTCTTCCTCGGACACCATCACATGAAGATGGACGGGGCGGCGGCGCTTTTTGCCAGCCACGCCATCTGTCGCCCCGGTCGGGCGCGTTCCGTTTGGGCGCGGCGGGGGCCTCTGCCGTTCCCCAGCCAGTTTCCCGGCCTCCCGCAGTTGGGCGGCAATCGGGGCCTTTTCCTGCCGGGCCCGTTTGCGGCCAGCGGCCTCCTGCTGGAGCTCCCCCCCACGGGCACACTCGGCCAACCGTTCCGAGGAAACAAATTCTTTCACCACATAGCACCCAAAATCTGGGTAAAACCATGTTAGCCGCTTTCCATCAGGGATGCGGCCCTCGTCCTCCCATTTCCCCACCACCTGGGCCTGGGCATCCAGCAGCCGCCGCAAATCGGGGTTGTTGCGGGAGGGCTTGAGCTCGTAGTGATAGAGCTCCTTTTCCGAGAGCGGTCGGGCATAGGCCAGCTCTCCCCACGCCAGCCGGGTATCATGCTCCACCCAAATCCGGCCCTCGTAGTTTTCGATCCGGATGGGCGGATTTTCCTTTCCATTGGGGAACGTGCCGATGTCCACGGGCCGCTGGGTAGAATAATACTTGTATACAGGGCATATTTGCAAACCCGGCCAGCTCACTGGCCCGCTGGCGGCGGTGGCCCGCGATGATTTCATAGCCGCAGCCCTCCCGGGGACGCACCAGCGCGGGCTGGTGTACGCCGTTGTCCTTGACGGACTCCACAAGCCCTTTCATTTCCACATCGTCCCGCATACCAAAGGGATGGTCTTTGAACGGGAACAGCTCCGGGCGCGTCTACATCGACTACACCGAAGATGAGATCGGCAGCAACTTGAACTGCGGGCGGGACAAGGCCATGAGGCTGCTGGCAGAGCTGGACACTGGCAAAGGCGTGGGCCTGATTGAGCGTGTCCGGCAGGGCCAGGGCCGCCCAACGAAAATCTATGTCAAACGCTTTACCACCCGCGTCGTCCCTACCCCACCGCTGGAGCCTTCCCCCAGGCCACGGCTTTTCAGCGGCCAAGACTGCGGAAAAGCCGCAGCCCAGAGTGTAAAGTGTCCCCTTTGTCAAGGACAAAATAAGAAATAGACACCCCAATATTTGGACAGGCAATAAAAAGGGCAGCAGGCCGAATGAATCTGAAGTATTTGTCACCGAATCAAAGAATCAAAAACTGTCTCTTGTTCCAAGCAAGATTCATTAGTCCAGCGCGGCGATAGATACTTTCTCGGGCCTTTCCTGGCAGAAAATCTGCTACGTCAAGACCGATTTGCGGATAGTATTTTTTGAGTAGATCAATCTCGTTCTCAGACCACTGCACACGGCTTATGATTAATTCCAGTTCAACCGCTTTTGTCTTACAGGCTAATTCACTCCGGTCTGGAAGCAAAATTGACACCTTGGCACCAATGATTGGGTAGTATTTTTCTACAATTTCAATTTCCCAGAGCATCCATGGGGTGCCGCCGTTTCTCTGCCGTTTGACTGCAGTGCGAAGCCCTAGTCTTTTCGCCTGCGACACACAATCAAGGGGGGAGCGCAGAGGAAGCAGCTGGGCAGTTTCCTCTGCGCCCAGCTTGTGATATTGTTGGGTCAAGATTTTAATTTCATCCTGCGACCACTCTCTGCTATAGCCAAATCCCCAAAAGCGTGCCAATAAGCCACACTCCGCTTGAGAATGATTGGACATTTGCGGAACAACATGATCTTCGGTATAACGGTCTATGAACTCCATCAGCTCTTTTGTTGTGAAAGAGTCCAAAAAGGGTTTTTGTATTCCCATGGTGATCTCCTGTCCTGCTATTCAATGCCCTTGAAGAATGCTGACCGTCGATTCAATGGGATAGCCCAGGAGCAGACCGGTGGTGATAAGCTGTACCGGAGTTGCGGCCCGTGTATATTGGAACGGAGCGTGGCCTGTTCCATAGCAGCTCATTTCCATATTGCACAGACGCCTTATTTCCTGCTGCTCCATGGTGGAGACATGTACCCCCAGCTTTTCATAAAAGCTAAAAACTCTATCAAGGTCAATATAATCCGATATGGAACCCGTTCTGCATAGAAACATATGGAGAACGCGTGTTTCCTCCGTTGTGTCCTCGATTCCGCGCAAAACACCAGATGGGAGGGCTTCTTTCATCGCGTCAAATTGGCGTTTTGCTTCCTCAGCCGTAGGATGATTTGGAAGGTATTCACTCTTCAAAGATTTTGTTATGCCGGCAAAAAGTTTCAGGCCTTTTTGCACAGCAGTATCCAGATATTCTTCGTCACAGCTCCAGCCCCCACAGCAGTCCAGATTTGCCCAGGAGCAGTAGGGAACCTCTACAGCCTCATGGATCAGGTTAAAACGGTACGTGCGCAGACACGCGCGCTTCCCGGCAAACTCGCTGACCACCTTGACCTGGCTGCGAGTTTTGAAATCCTCCCGGACTATGGAAACGCCTTTAGAGTTCTGATATAGAACTTTTTCCATGAGAATCCCTCCATTCCGGTTCGTATCGGAGCTGCTTCATAGGCCAGCTCCCAGCCTCGTCTGTTTGTGACAGGCTGGTAATCCGCATAATCCTGATGTCAATCCAACACGGCATTCAAATAAACCGAATTTCCTGCCGCAGAGAAGATAGCTTTATTCCACCTTCGCAAATTCGGCAACCATCACATGCTTCAATTATAATGCAAAGTACGCGCATTATCAAGGCAAGAAATTATCTGATCTTTAATTTTAAGAAATGGAGGACACTATGGCTACTGCCACAAAATATCTTTACACATTTTTAAGCGCCTGCTCCGGCAATTGGAGGAACACCGTTCATATCTCCTGCCAGGGAGAAGCGGACAACTCCGGCTACCTGCTGGCGGCCGACCGGGACGGCCAGCCGGTAATCCTGCCGGTTCAGCGGTTCTATGAGTTGACGGGCGTGCAGATCGACCCCGCCGAGTGCTGCGGCCAGCTCACCGAAGCGGGCTTTGATACCCTGTACGCACAATACCTGCTCTGGCGGTGTCCCTCGGCGCAGGGGCATCCCCTGCGCCAGCTTTGCGAGACCAATATGAAAACAGCGCCGTGATCCTGCATTGAAGGGTTGCGGCGCTGTTTTGTATGAGGAGGAGCGGGGCTGCTTGATCTCGAAAGCAGATAAAGACCCGGCACGATAGAAGAGATGGGGCAACGGGTCGGTTTCATGCTTCTGTTTCTGCTATGCGCCCGGAAATCCAGTTGGGATGCCTTTGGGGTTTTTCAAACGCTTGCGGTCGGCCAGAATCAGGTTATTGGAAAGAGCGTTCAGGCCGTAGTAGAGGGCTTCACCCTGCATAAAAAGCTCCTGGGTGGTAAAGGGCACGAATATGGCGGTACTGCTGGTGGTGAGGCCCCGCTGAATGGCGATCTGGTTGAGGCCCAGGGGGAGGGAGGACATTAGCCCCTGCTCCTGCTGGTAGTCCAGCCGCCGCAGGGCGCAGTTGTACTTTTGGGCGATGCCCGCCGCCTGGAACACGTTGTTCTCCAACTTCTGCCGCGTCTCCGCCGTGTTCATTACCAGCATGGTGACGAGGAACATCCGCTCATTCCGGGATTGCAGGTCCTCCAAAAGCGTCTTGGCCTCCGCGCCATAGGTGGCGAGATCAGAGGGGATGATGTCCATATCGTATCCGCTTCTGACGGCCTTTTTCTGCTCCTCAATGGTCATTTTCTGCAAATCGGTGATCTTCCGCTTCACATTTTTAATGGCCGCGCTCTGGTCAATGGACTGGATATGGAGCGTGACCATCATGCTGCTTTCCAGGTCCAGGAAGTCCGCCAACATCCGGTCGGTCAGCTCCGGGGCCAGGATTTGCAGGAAGGACATAGCCCCGTAGGTCCTACCAATCTGGAACATCCGGCCATTCTTAAAGGTGAAGCTGTCCGGGGCAATGAAGTCCTTGCTGGAAAGGCCGGTTTTATAGATGGCATCCCAGGCAAAGCGGAACTTCTGGTTGTCCGCCGGGTGGAACATCTTATGGAGGACGGCCAGCCGCTCATAGCCATTGAGGGAGTGCGCCCGCACCCCCAGGGTCTTGAAGTTAGCCAGCACGTCCGCCTCGATACGTTCCAGCCGGGGCTTGGCCTCCTTCAGACTGTCCGCCTCCACGCCGAAGGTGATGTACTTGGTCTTGGTCAGGCCGTTGTTGCCCTTGGAGAGCTGGCCTTTCAGCATATCCGAATATTCCTCCCGGATACTGTTAAAGGAATCGGCCTGATCGGGGATGTGGATGGACTGGCGCTGTTCTTCCATATCGGCGGGCTGGTTGAGGAAAGAAAACTGTACCCGGATGGAGGAATCAAAATAATTGAGAAAATCGCACCAATTCTCAAAAATCAGGTTTTTGTCCTCGTTTTGCGCCAACTGGTAGTTAATATCGTAGAATTGCACTTGCTTGGTGAAGAACCGCTCCGACACCACGCAGATACCGTCCCGGCACATCTCCTGGTAGGGGATGGTCTGCTGGGCAGTCCGGGGGATTTTGCCGTCTCGCTTGGCCTTCTGGACGGAAGCGGACAGCCGCCGCTTCTGGCGGCTGGTGAGCTTGGCGTCCGGGGTCAGGTGGATGGTGTCCCGCAGATCAGCCTTATCTTTTTTGTGCTGTCTTTTTGCCGCTTGCAGATTTTTTGCTTGCTTTTCCTGCTTTTTTTGCAATAGCATGAACCTCCTTTTCATGATGATTCAGCCGCTCCATGGCGGCATACAGATTGTCGGTCTGGTACGGGCGGACTTTGGGGGCGAGGAACTGCGCCCGGATGAAGTGGCCCAGCACCTTCTCCAAGGGCTGTCCATCCTTCTCGTAGATGCCGAACAGGAAGAAGGGCAGCATGAGGCCGATCATCAGCAGAGCCGCCGCCTCGTTGCCAAGATTGTTCCGGGTGAGCATATAGGTAGGTACGCCAATCAGACCGCCCGCGCCGAAGCAAATGAGCTGCCGCTGGGTCAGATTGAACGCCACCTTCGTCTTTACTCTGGCGAGGTCTTTCGGGACAGGGACAAAGGGCATTTACCGCACCTCCCGATCTTTCGGTTTTGCGGCGGGCTGGTTGCCGGGGACGGGCTTTACCGAGAGCTGGGCCTTAATGGAGGGCTTCTTCTCCGTCTGTTTCTGCATAGCGTCCATTTCCTTCCGTGTCTGTGTAACGAAGATGCTTAAAACACCAGGATGGCTTGTGATGAGATAGTCTCGGTGACGGCTCACGGTATCAAACATGGGGACAGTTGCCGCCCACGCCTGATTGCCGCTGGAAACACGGGGATCGTTCCTTATACCTTGAAGGGTAGCAGCCAGTACATGACTTACACGTTCCGCACCAAACACCGCCAGTACGCCCTTTGTGTCAGCATGGAGACTCATTCCATCAAAGCCCTCCCTAATTGCCGTCTCAATAGCATCCCGGCAGGCAACATTCGTTTCCAGGGAGGCGAGGAAAGCGTCCAACTCTCCATGCTCCCTGGCATATTCACCGGTGTGCGGATAAATCGGGATAATGGGGGCAGTTTCCCGCTGGGCCTCCATTAGACTTTCGGCCCTATCCTCAATACACTCCCGGATATTGTCCATGTGACCCGTCTCCATATCCCGGAAGTCCTTGTAAATATCCGCCAGAGGGCAGGGGGATTCCAGCAACGCTGCCGCCTGGGGTGCGGGGAGGTCCAGCACCTCCAACGACATCAGAATATCCTCCCGCATGGCGTATTCATAGGCATGGTTCAGGGCTTCCTCCGCTGTCATGCCCAACAGCCCGTGCTTGAACCGCTCCTGTTCCGCCGCCATTTTGTCATATAGCGCCTGATTCAATTTTTCTGCGTCCATGAACGTCTCCTTCCTTTATAATAATTTCTCATACCGCAATTTCATTTGCGGCGGGCAAAGGTCCACAGCGGGACAGCGTTTGCCGGTCCAGCGTTTTCCCCCTGCCCGCCCCATACACGTCCAGCCCGCCGCCCGGATACTGGCTCCGGCCTCCGTGTCCAACGTGTAGGTGATGATCTTGCGGTAGCCGATAGCCTTTGCCGCCCGCGCCGCCGCAGAGTACAGCATACTGCAAGCGTTTTTCTCGCCCGTGGTACAGAGCCGGGTCACTTCCAGCGTCAGGCCATTGTCCAGATAGCGGCTCACGGGACGGCCCACAATGGCAACGCCCACCAGCCGCCCCTCCGCCGCACAACCAATGGAAAACTTGTGGCCTCTGGTGGGCTTGTGGTGGCGGTGGTGGGCGGCTACAAAAGCGTTGGCCTCTTTCAGTGATACCGGGGTTAAGGTGAGCATATCACCGCGCCCCTTTGTCCGTATTCCGTTCCTGGGCAAGAGCCGCCGCTTCTCGCACCCCCGCCTCTTTCGCCGCGCTCTTGAGTGCGCCGCGCACGGAAGGGGGCCGCTCCTGCTCCACCGCTTTCTCATATGCGCTCAAAACAGCGGTGTTCAATGCCTGCCGCATTTCCTTGGTGGTGGGGCAGCAGATGTCGTGATATTTGCCGTCCTGTCCCTTGGTGCTGGGCATGGAGACATACGGCCCATTCTCCGTATTGTAAATGCGGATGTTGTTGACGGCGAATACGCCGCCCAGGTTCACGCTGGCAAAGCCCATCAGCTTGCCATGGTCCTTCTCCGGGTCCTTGGGGAGATAGATTTTCACGTCCACGCCGGGGACGGCAGGGACCTCTGCGCCGGTTTCCGGCGCTCTATTCTCACTCAAATTGCAATCCTCCTTCTCATTTTAATGTGCGTTGAAAATAGACCGGCTGACCGAGCCGGTTTTGAACAGGGAGAAGCACAGCAGTACCGTGTACCCGGCGCATTGCCAGATAGCAATATGAAGGTTGGTTCCGCTGGTGATCTGCCCAATCAGCACAGCATAGATCGCCACGCAGATCATAATAAAAAAGCCTTGCAGACCAAGAGCCACAAGGCCGCGCAGGTAGTTGTTGCCCATCTGCCCCCATTCCCGGTTGGTCATGGTGGCAAAGGGAATCGCGCCGATGGAGCAATAGATGTAAATTTCTATCATCCGCCCCACCAGCACAATCATCACGCAGAAGGACAGAATGGGCATGGTGATTTTCAGCAGCATTGTCTCCACCAGAAGGCCGAACAGCTCTCCCAGCTCCATGGCCTCCAGCTGTGCAGACACGTCGCCTATGACCGTGGCGAAATCAAGGCTGGTGGTGCCGGTGATGATACCGGCGCTCTGCTGCACCACATTCTGTCCCAATTCAAAAATCGCCATGGTAATGTCAAAGGTATGGGTGACGAGGTACACGGCGATAAACGCTTTGAGAATCCATTTGTATATGGCGTAGGTTTCAAAGTCCAGTGCGTTTTGTCAAGTATGTTTTTCAAATAAACACAAAAACCGGACACAGCGAATTGCTCACTGTGTCCGGTTGGGTTGCTAAATGTTCAGTCATGCGGCCCGAATCAAGTATAACAGTTGATTTTTGAGGTCAACCCGGTCAACATCAAAGCCAGCGTTGTAAATCACATTGGAGATCGGGCGGTTGCCGCCTGGATACCAATAGGAGTAGAATTTGAACGCCGATTTGCAGAGGGGCTTTCCGATCACCCGCTCAACGTCTGCGAAAGAGAGGGTAACGCTGTTCTCCGTCTGCTGGGAAAGGTACTCGCCCAGCGGGGCAAAGCTGGTATTCACGGCCACATACCGCTCCTGGGGCGGTTCTGCGGCAGCGGGGGCTTCGTCCTCCGGCTCGGTGGGCAGTTCCACCAGCCCGATGAAGTTGAAATAAACATCAACCCTCTGCTTACGCTTGTATCGGCCTACACTCACACGCTCATGGACAACGACCTTCTCCACAAACTCATTGAGCATGGGCGTGGTCAACTCGTCAAAGCTGGTGTAGCGGTCAACCAAGGCCATAAACTTGTCCACCCTGCCAGTCTGCTCCTGCATCGTTTCCATTTCAGCGGCCAGACGCTTCAACTCGCTTTCAAGCTGCTCCTGTTCCGCTTCATACTGCTGGGAAAGTTTCAGAAATCGCTTGTCTGTCAGCTTACCCGCAACGTGATCCTCATAGGTGCGCTGAATTAGCACATCCAGTTCATCATATCGCCGTTGCCCGTCTGTCAGGGCTTTCCGGCTCTCCTTCATTTGCTGTGTCTGGCGGTCAGAGGTCGTGTCCATTACCAACCGTTCAAAGGCTTCTCGATTGGCTTTGGCATACTCTGAAATAGAGCGCAGAGCCGACAGAATCAAGTCCCGCACAACCTCGGTGCGGATAAAGTGCATGGTGCAATCGCTGGTACGTTTGCGATAGCTGGAACAGGCATAGGAATCTCTGAAATGCCCCTTGCCATTGTCCCCACGCTCGTTATACAGTCTCGCTCCGCAATCGGCGCAGTAGAGAAGTCCAGTCAGCGGATTGGCTTCTCCCAGGCTGGTAGGGCGGCGTCCGGTTTTGCGTAGCTTTTGCGCCGTCTGAAAAGTTTCCTCGTCAATGATCGGTGCTTGGGTGTTCTCAAAAATCACCCAGCTATCCTTGGGGGTGAGATGCCGCCGCTTATCCCGAAAGCTGGTCTTTTCCGTCTTAAAATTGACGGTATGGCCCATGTATTCCATGCGGTTGAGGATGTAGGAAACGGTAGTCCCCCACCAGCGGCAGGGGTCGGCAAAATCGCTGTTGCGCCGGTTTCCTGCGCCGCGCTCCGCAAGATAGGCAGACGGGCAGAGGATGCGTTCTCTTTCCAGAATTGTGGCAATCTCATAAGGGCCTTTGCCATTGATGGTCATACGGAAGATACGCCGGACGATCTCGGCAGCTTCATCGTCAATAACCCACTTCTCCGGATCGTCCGGGTCTTTCTTGTAGCCGTAAAGCGGGTGAACGGCAGTATGCTTTCCAGCCATGCCCTGGGCGCGTTTGATGGCCCGAACTTTCTTGCTGGTGTCTCTTGCGAACCACTCGTTCATGATGTTCAAAAACGGGGTAAAATCCGTTTCCTGCTGGTTTTCACTGTCGATTCCGTTATTAACGGCGATAAAGCGGACACCCTTCTGAGGGAAGAAAATTTCTGTATAAAATCCAACCTTCAGATAGTCACGGCCCAGCCGGGACATATCCTTGACAATGACGGTTCCGATTTTCCCGGCTTCAATCTCGGACAGCATTTCCTGGAAACCCGGACGTTGGAAATTTGTTCCAGAGAATCCGTCATCTACAAAAAAGCGGATATTCCGAAAACCATGGTCAGCAGCATACTTGGAAATCAGTTCCTTTTGATGAATAATGGAGTTACTGTCACCTTGTAATTCATCGTCGCGCGACAATCTGGTGTAGATTGCGGTGTCCTTTTCTGGCTGTCTTGTCATAATGCGCCATCCTTTCGAGACAGCCAGCTCATTTGCGGCAACACCAATATATCACAAAATCTGCGTGATGCCAACTGCCTTTTGCAACTTTTACTGACTATCCGCAATTTGATTCTTGATAAGGCGGCAGATTTTATCATTCATGCTCTCCTTGCTCTGCTCATTGAAGCAGATATGCACCTCATAGGTGGTGTGGCCGATACGCTTCTCCAATGTCCGCTTGGCCTGCGGGGTGGATGTGGTAGGGGTAACTGCTTTCGTTTTTGCCATAGGCTGCTCCTTTCAATTTTTTTGATTATCAGGTGACACGATACGCCGCGCCGCCGCTTTGGTGCTGGCGGCATTGCCCTCCCGGAAGTTCTTCCCGGCAAAGAGGATAGGGGCGCAGCGTTCTAAAATCCGGTCATAGATACGGGCATGGGCCAGATCGGGCGGGTGCTTCAATTCGTCCAGCTTCAGATTGGTGGTCACGATCAGCGGCTTGTTACAGCGGTATCGGCTGTCGATGATGGAAAACATCAGCCGAACGGCCCACGCTCCGCCTGATGATTTGAATGGGACAGTGAAAAATCGCTATGTGATTTTCCTCCTTTCTCCGCAGTCGGTGGCGGGGGATATAGGCCAGCGGAAACAGAACAGACGCGAAGCGGGTGTTCCGTTTCTGCTGGCGCACAAGGGGTTTGGGGAAGGTACTTCCCCATCGCGTCCGCAAGGACGCAACAGCCCCCGGCAGGGCGCACAGCACCGGAACGGTGTATAAGTGCGCCGTTAAGAACGGACTTTAGTTTGTGGGGGCGATTTTTTGCGCCTTTTCCGCCGTTTCCTCTGCTCCCGGCAGACGGGAAAGGTCAATCAGAAACGCCTTGAGCGATTCGCCGTCCATGCTGGCGGTGAAGGGAAACACGCCCTCCATGATCGCGCCATGCACAATCAGGCGGTGGTTCCGAGCGTGGCGTTCTGCATCCCTCTGCTTGTTCAGCAAAATCTTTACCTGGTTCTCGTATTGGGCGGCTTCCTTTTTTGCTTCGTCACGTTGCTTCAACAGGGATTCTTTTTTATCCATTGACATTGCTCCATTTCTGTAAAATTGATTTGAGAGAAAAAGTGGAAAACAGGATTTAATCAGGCAACAGTGACTTTCATGTCGAACAAAAAATGACCGCTATCCCGTTTCTTGGGATAGCGGTCATTCGCTGCTTGTTCAAAATTGGAGGCGGTGTCCTCATGTGAATACTCCTTTCCTGTATGATGGAAGTATTCTACAATACAAGCCCTACAGAACTCCTACAAAAGTCCTACAGAACTACTACAATCATCGCAAGTTTCGTCACGATACGCAGTAAAGCGGTAACCAATACGGGGAATCGTTTCGATGTAACAAGGATTCGATATGTCTGGTTCAATGCCCTTTCGTAAAAGAGCAATCGGGCCAGAAACACCCCGGTTATAGCTGCCCTCCATTTCCCATGCGTGTTCACATATCTGCTCTGCGGTCAGCACGATTTTGGGGTTTTGCATAAAGTATAGCAACAAAGAAAATTCGCGGGGACGGAGATCTACAGATCGTCCTTGAACCATTACAATGCGTCGTGCTGGGTCTATGAAAATATCACCTACTTGGAAGGGAGATATTTCAGCTCCACCGGGATCTCTGTAATGATTATATTCTGTGTAACGCCGCAGTTGAGCGTAAGCTAAATCTGCTATCATGGAGTAGGGCCATTTTCCAGAAACACACATATCCGCTCCAAGTTCTATCATTCCCTTCATATCTTTTTCTGGTGTGTCCGAGATGATAATGACTGGCACAAAACTGATACGCCGTATTCCTATCAACCAGTCCGTTTGCTGGATGCTTCGTAGATATTCCAGGTTAACCATCAGCAAATGAAAAGGCTGGTGACTTAACATCTGGCCTGCCGCATGAACTGTGGGGGACATAATAAAGCGCAGACGGTATTGGACTATCAGCTTTTTCAAATTAGAAAATAACTCATCGGGTATTCCGATAGTCAATACACTGTACTCCATTCAAATCTCCTTTAGGATAGCTACAGAAAAGCGACGGATAAACTTTTGTGCTTCTCGCTTATATTTAAGTTGCGGTTTTCTGCGTTCAAGACGGTACCCCCTTAGTATTGATACCGCTTCCGATATTTCACGAGCATTAACACCGATAATACCATCGCCATCGTCTCTGCTACTGGTGTAGCCAGCCAGATGCCAGTTACACCCAAAACTGCGGGAAGAATCAGCATGGTAATCAGCATGAATACAAAGGAGCGAGAGAAGGCGAGGATTGCGGAGACAATACCGTTGGACAATGCGGTAAACATCCCGCTGGCAAAGATATTAAAACCGATAAAGAACAACGCCAGGGTACAGATTCGATTTCCAGTGATAGCCAGATCGTAGACTGGATTATCCGGTCGGGCAAAAATAGATACCAGGGGCTTTGTTGCGGCAAAGGACGCTGCAACTGTCACAAGAGAAATGACAGCAATCACTTTCAGACTGGTGGAAACCAGCTTTTTTAGCTTCCCGTAGTTCTCCTCACCATAGTAGTAACTGAGCATAGGAGCGATGCCATAGGAATACCCCGTGTAAAGGGAACTTGCGAATACCAGTATATATGTGATGATGGTCACGGCGGCAACTCCATCTTCACCAACATAATAGAGCATGGCCCCATTGATCATCATTGTAATGATTCCCATGACCAAAGTGGTCGCCATTTCTGAGCATCCGTTTGTAGCCGCACTTGCAAGAACCCTTAATCGGAAAGCGGGCCTTGTAAAGTGAAGGAGGCTTTGTTTGTTTCCGGACACAACCAGACCTACAACGGCAGTCACAGAGTAGCCCAGGCCCGTGGCGATGGCCGCACCGCCGATTCCCATGTCCAAAAGGCCGATAAATACATAGTCAAGCACGATGTTCAGTACGCCACCTGTCACGGAACAAATCAGGGACAGGGTTGCTTTTTCAGAGGCGATCATATACAGAGCAAAATTGTTCATCAGCAGGATTGGGATTGTAAAGAGAAGATAGCGGCTGAGATACGAGGTACAATAGCCTGCGACCTCCGGGGACAGCCCCATGCTCCCAAAAATAGTTTCCATCAGAGAGTACCCAAGCACCGTCATGACCAGGCCAACAACCACATTCACTAAAATCAAGAACGTGAAATCTTCCCTTGCCTCTTTTTGCTTTTGCTCCCCCATCTTTTTCATGATGACCGCACTTCCGCCAGTTGCCAGCATAGTGGAAATTGCTGTAATCACTTGAATCACAGGGGCTGTCAGATTGATTGCAGACAGTGCGGTTGTACCGATCAGATTTGATACAAACAGGCCGTCAACCATAGTGTAAAAAGACATAAAGACAGCCATTGCAATGGTGGGGACTGCGAATTTGAGGATGTTCCCCAACGTAACCAGCTTGTTATAGGCGTTTTCATTTTCCATTATTTTTCTCCTTTTTTCTTGTGTTTCTCCGGCATATGCGATATAATAACCCGTACAGTAACTGTACAGTCAAGAGGTATTTTGAAAAATGGAGAAAAATAAAAAATTGCTCACAATCGGTCAATTTGCGTCCCTGCATAGCATAAACAAAAAAACTCTGATGTGGTATGATGAAATTGGCCTTTTCCATCCAGCGTTTATCCATCCCCAAAATGGATACAGGTATTATAGCTACGAGCAAAGTCCTGTTTTGGAAACAATTCTGCTGCTACGGGAGCTGAATTTGCCAATTAGCGAAATTCAGGATTTTATGAAAAACCGTTGCGCCTCCAGCATGGAGCAGCTTATGCAAGAGAAAATTGAAGATATAGACCGCAATATAGCCCATCTAAAGGCACTGCGGAAAACGTTGTCCTACCATTGCCAGAATATGCAGACATTATTGACAATGGATTTATCGAAAATCGGTATTGTGCAGAAAAAGGCGCGCAGTTTAGTTACCGTGGACATCAATCGAAACACTACGTTCGATAAACAAGTGGAGATAATTTCAGCCGAAAGGAAAAAGTACCAATTATGCAACTTGCATGATTTTTCTTATGGGACAATGATTACGGTAGATAGCCTGAAAAATGGAAGATTCGAGGATTATTCTAAACTTTTTGTTGAAATTCCGTCTCCCACAAAAAGCGATGAATTACACATCCAACCAGCCGGGAATTATGTGCGGGCGTTTTATAGAGACGCGGCGGAAAGCCCTGAGCTGTGTTACCAAAGGATATTTGATTATGTTAAAGAACATGGTCTTGTTTTATCAGGATTCTCTTATGAAGCCGTTATCAATATAAACGTAATCGACCAGATTGAGGACTCTCTCGTGCAGATTGAAATACCTGTGAAATCAAAATGACTCATTTAGCGCAGACAATAAGAGGTCGCTACTCAAAATAAGCAACGACCTTTTATTGTTAAAATTGTAAATTCAGAGGATTTCAAATATATATCAGTTCTGTGAAAATAATTTCTTCGGCCCTGGCCCTGCAATTATTTACCAACCCTAACCACGCCATCTGGTCGCGGGCTTTCAGTTCCTCAGTTGCACCAGCGACCTCCATCATCTGCGGTAGCATCTTGTCCATCCTAATTTCCGCCAGCCGCTCGATTGTGGTCAGGTGATCGTCTAGTCTGCCGCTGTTCACCAGGGATGCCCACAGCGCGGTCCGATGCTCCCGGATGTACTCTCGGCGCAGATCGCCGTACTTGCCATAGAATTTCTCTGCTTCTGGTTCGGGGTCAAGTAGCAGATTGGGGATGTAGTAGTCTCCAACTCTCGTATAAGTCAATTCAGCCATTTCCCTCATTCCTTTCACCAGTCATATCATTCTGCCGCAAATGAGCTGACTGTACGTTGTATTTGATGCATTTGAAATACATCGCTTACAGCATACATCATCCAGCGGCACCTTTTCACTGGAGTGGCCATAAGAGAGGAGGTGAACTATTATGAGATTAAAAAAAGGATTTTTCCTGCTTCTGGCCATCATCCTTGCCTTTGCCTGCCTGACAATGAATGCTGGCGCGGTGCAGGCGGAACCGGAGGCGAACACATTGTCAATTGAGCGGGCCTCCGGGCGGTTCAGCGTGGATGTCAGCAAACAGTCAACTTTTACTGCGGATTCCACGTTTCCACTGGACATCGGTGATACGGTGACCATTAAGGCCACCTATACTCCCCAGTCCGCCGGCGTGGACTTCGGCCTGATGGCCCCGGACGGACTGTTTTACTCCCTCCCGGGGCAGCGGGGCAGCTTCAACGAAACCTTTAAGGTCGACCAGCGGGGGGATTACACCCTGGCGATCCGGAACAATTCCGGTTCCACCGTCTCCGTCTCCGGTACCGTGACTTATTGATTTTATACAAGAGGAGTGTACTTATGAAAAGAACCGTGGTGTCTATTTTGGCGCTGGCCATGTGTCTGTCTCTCCTTACGCCAATCGGTACGGCATACGCAAAGGGTTCCCTGATTGCAAATAATCCAGGCGCGGAAGATGCCGCTCCTCGCGCGATTGTTTACGAGACGATCGATATTCCCGCTGATGGAGAATTTTATAAAATTACAGATGACTTCGAAATGCCCGCCAAATCGCGGGTAGGTTTTCAGGGAACGTGGTCCCCCTCTTATGCCAGAGTAGAGTTCAAGCTCTACGCGCACAGCACGGGAAATGGGGCATACGTAATCCTGTCCTCAGGTCGCGAGGGAGGCTTGAACGCCACGGCAGCATCCGTATATTCGCTTTATGCGAGATCCGTGGATAATGTCGCCATTGTCGGAAGCGTCAATATCTCAAACTGAGCCTGTCACCGCATCTCTGCGCTAAGAGCCGCCCTCCCGGACGTTATGTCTCCGAAATTGGCAGTGTGACGGTTCTGCCCGGCAGCAGTGGCGAATATACCGTGGATGCTGTCGGTGATGCCCGGATTTCTTCCGACAAACAATCTGTGTATATCTCTGCTGACGGAAACGCGGAAATTGCGCGAACAGCAGCGCGCAATATGGGCTTTTCCGCAGAGCTTATTTCTATAGGACAGAGTTACGGCTCCAGCTATTATCTGCGGTACCCCTTCACGGTCGGTGCCACATACAGAGTTTAATTAAGGAGATCTCAATGAAATGCAGGCGCAATTTCTACTTGATTTGGAACTGTT
>Ga0224748_10198_pt1 | contig 16593 bp, 19 predicted proteins | sample LIM_F_Water_Neg_FD_182074 | JGI IMG/M metagenome (GOLD analysis project Ga0224748, IMG submission 182074) | Enriched cells from gastrointestinal tract of the lab mouse from Pacific Northwest National Laboratory (PNNL), Richland, Washington... | ecosystem: Host-associated > Mammals > Digestive...
GTCCTTCATGCCGCGCATGTAGACCACATCGTCGTGGATGGTTGTCTTGTTCTGGTTCAGCCAGGAGACGTATTCACGGATGCCGCCTTCATAGCACATGGAGTCGGACTCGTCATGACCCTCCCGTTTGTCGAAGGTGCTGATCTTCAGGCCGGCGTTCAGGAAAGCCTGCTGCTGCATCCGGGTATGGATGATGTCGTAGCTGTAGGTGGTGACGTCAAACATATCCGGGTCGGGCTTGAAGGTGACCACGGTTCCGGTTTTATCAGTTGGACCAATGATTTGCATGGGCTGGGTGATGTCGCCCCGGGAGAATTTCATCTCGTATATCTGGCCGTCCTTGTGGACCTGGACCTCCAGCCACTCGGAGAGGGCGTTGACCACGCTGGCGCCAACGCCATGGAGGCCGCCGGAGACCTTATAGCCGCCGCCGCCGAATTTACCGCCGGCGTGGAGGACGGTGAAGACCACCTCCAGGGCGGGCAGGCCGGTCTGGGGCTGGATATCTACGGGGATGCCGCGGCCGTTGTCGGTGACGGTGATGGTGTCGCCCTCGTTGATGGTGACGGTGATCTCGTCGCAGAAGCCGGCCAGGGCTTCGTCGATGGAGTTGTCTACAATTTCATAGACCAGGTGGTGCAGGCCGGATTCGCTGGTGGAGCCGATATACATGCCGGGGCGTTTGCGGACGGCTTCCAGGCCCTCCAGGACCTGTATTTCGCTGCCGCCGTAGGCATGCTCCACGGGAGCGGCGGTTTCGTTCATTTGCAGGTTTGTTTCTTGCAAAGGCATAGGATAATGACCTCCAGTCAGTGTTTACGGATCGACTCCAGCCGCCCCAACAGGGTGGCCGGGGCCAGGGGGGATATATAAATCCGCTGCCAGCTGCCGCGTGGACAGCTGACAATCAGGGATTTGGGCAGTTCACCGCTGACAGCGGTCAGCATGCCTTCCTCCTCAGCGGCTTTCAGATAGTTTCTGGTTATCTTGGATGTGGTGGCGTTGTCAATGTCGAAGATTCCGATGATGTCGTCGGAGGGGATGGAGATGTTGTTTCCTAAATGGAGATACATGGTGGTTTCTGCGGCCTTAGGGGCCGCCCTCCCGCTCTAATCTTACGTTTAGATTTGCCCCTGCCGGGGCGGAGCGTTCTTTTCCCGCGCGGGAAAAGAACCAAAAGAGCGCTCAAGGAACTACGTTCCTTGAGAATCCTCCTTCATTACGGGGGAGTTTGGTTACGCTACGACCTTTAGATTTCCGGTCTATCGTTGATGCTTTGGGCCGATGCCGGTGCTTACTTCTGCGCACGGTTCTAACGAGGGACGTCATTGCCGCTTCGCGGCAACGACCGTCCCGGCAGCCCGCAGGGCTGCCCGGTTGCCTCGCGGCACTCGGCACGATGATCTGGTGGAGGAGGTGCGAATCAGAAGAATGTTCCTTTAGACCACGTGCCCCTTGCACCCCAGTACCCCTTTGAAAGGGCGGCAGCCGGAGTCCTGCAAGTGCCAGAGCGGCTGAAGGAGAACTGGAAATTCGGAGGCTTCGCCTCTCCAGAAACCCCGCCGCACAGCCCTTTATCCCTCGCCAAGGATTTGCCGGACAGGCAAAGCCGGGAAAGGGATTCTTAAACCGCAGGTTTAAGCGCGTTTTTGGTTACTTTTGCCGCGCGGCAAAAGTAACCGCAGGGTCCGGGGCTGCGTAAGCCCCGGGGTATCGAGGAGAAACCACTCCCCTGCCGCCCGGAGGGCGGCAAGCTACTGCCGGGTGATGATCCCACCCTTGACCCGATAGACGCTCCCCGAAAGAAGAGAATGTAATCTGTCCTCTTCACAGCAGGTGATAAACACCTGCCCGCTCCCGATACGGTTCAGAACATACTCCTGCCTCTTGGGGTCAAGCTCACTGAGTACATCGTCCAAAAGAAGTATGGGATATTCTCCTATGATCTCTTTATGAATCTCACGGGCAGCCAGCTTGAGCGCCAGGGCAGCCGTTCTTGTCTGGCCCTGGGAGGCGTAGGAACGGGCGCTTAAGCCGTCCAGAAGAACCTCTATATCATCCTTATGGGGCCCGGACAGACACTGACGGCTGGAGATCTCCCCATAGTGATGCTCCCTCTGGTGTTCCAGAAGCTGAACGACCAGAAGCTTATGGTCCCCCAGCGGGTCCGTGACGGTCTTTACCGTCTTGTACTGCACAGACAGCTGTTCCCTGCCGCCGGAGCATTCTCCGTGGGCCGGAGCGGCATACTCCGAGAGCATTTTGACAAAGCGGGACCGGTAGTGAATCAAAATGGCCCCGGTTTCCGCCATGCGGAGATTGAAGTCCGGCAGAGTGGCGATAAGATCCGGCCGGTCGGCGCAGTCCCGGAGTATCCGGGTCTTATGCTCATGGAGACGCTGGTACTCCGCCAGGGCGGCGGCGTAGCGTGGGCGCAGCTGGCAGAGTGAGTTGTCAATAAAACGGCGGCGGGCCGCCGCGCCCTCCTTGATGAGCTGAAGATCCTCCGGACAGAAAAAAACCGTATTCAGCACCGCGCTGAGATCCGAGGCCGTGCGGACGGGGACCTCGTTGACGGTGATCCGCTTCTTTTTTCCGAATCCTACGTCAATCCTGCTGGTGAAGTCCCGGTTTCGGGCGTGGATGGTTCCCGACAGGCGGAAGCCCTCCTGCTCAAAACGGATCAGTTCCCGGTCGGTACGGGTGCGGTGAGACTTGCCGGTGGACAGGCAGACCATGGCCTCCAGAAGATTGGTTTTTCCCTGGGCGTTTTCGCCGCAGATGACGTTGCATGAGGGATCAAAGAAGATCTCCTGCGCGGCGTAGTTGCGGAAGTTCTCCAGGCTGAGACGGTCAAGACGCATAGGCGGGAGTACAGGTCCGGTTTCCATAGGATACCTCGTCCCCGGGGCGGAGCTTCTTTCCGCGCTGGAGGCAGGGTTCCCCGTTGACGGACACTTGTCCGTCCTGAATCAGCTGCTTGGCTTCACCGCCGGAGGATACCATATTGGCCAGCTTCATCAGGTCCTGGAGACGGATATATTCGGTGTTAATGGTAATTGTTTCCATAAAAAGTATACCCAATCAACTGTTTTTCAGCCGTACGGGAAGTACCATATAGAGGAAGCGCTCCTCTCCGTCCGCAGGCAGGATAATGCAGGGTGAGATGCCGGTATTCAGCTCAATGCGGACCTCGTCCGCCGGGGCGTATTTCAGGGCGTCCATCAGATAGCGGTTATTGAAGCCGATGGTCAGGTTTCCGCCGTCTCCATCAATGAGACAGATATCGCTGGCCTCGCCGTTGACGGTTTTGGCGGACATGGAGATCTTTCCCATGCCGAAAACGCATTGAACGGGGCTTTTCTGCTTTTCGGAGATCACAACGGATACGCGGTCGATAGAGTTCATCAGAGCTTTCGTGGCCGCGGTGACCGCAATAGGGTTGGAACGGGGAATGGCGGCGCGGTAATCCAGGAATTCGCCCTCAAGACGGCGGCAGATCAGTTGGGTATTGCCCACTTCAAAGAGCAGATGGCGGCTTCCCAGGGTGATAACGGCCTCTTCTTCGGTATCGGAACAGATTTTTTCTACCTCGTTCAGGGCGGCGCCGGGCGCAACGAAACGGAAGGAGCCGCCTTTGACGGTCTCCAGCGGTTCCCGGCGGAGCGCCAGGCGGAAGCCGTCTACGCTGACTACGGTCAGTCCTTCTTCGGTGATTTCAAAGAGGGAGCCGGTATGGATGGGGCGGGCCTCGTCTGTGGATACGGCAAAGGAGGTTTCGCTAATCATGGAGCGGAGGGTTTGCTGGCGGATATGCAGGGCGTATTGGTCCTCTACTTCCGGCAGTACCGGGTAGTCCTCGGCGGAGAGGGCCGTGATGTTGTAGGCGGCGTCGCCGCAGGTCAGGCGTACGTTCAGGCCCTTGTCGGAGGCAAAGGTGACGATGTCATCGGGCAGGCGGCGGATGATTTCACCGAAGAGGCGGGCGGGGAGAACCAGGGCTCCCTCTTCGGTGACGTCTGTTTCCAGGGTGGTGCGGATGCCGGTCTGCATGTTGTAACCGGAAACTGTCAGTTGGCTGCCGGCCTGGAGCAGGACGCCCTCCAGGGCAGGGATGGTGCTTTTGGCCGCTACAGCCCGGGAGGCGGTGGCAACGGCGGATTGAAGAAGGAGCTTTTCGCAGGAAAATTTCATTGTGTGCATCCTTTCGTTTTTTTCGGGAGGAGTGGAATGATGCGGCGTTGAGCAGAATATATTTAGTTATTTTTCAGCAGAAGAAGCGGTAGAGGGAAATTTTGTGGATAAAGGGGGGAATCGCTTGCAAATGCTGGAAAAATTAGCGGGAAATGGATTGTGGAAAATAGCGGGAAATTGGTTTGGATTTCCACAGGGAAAACGGACAGGCAGTTTTCCACAGGGAATGTGGAAGGGAAAAGTGTTTTTTTGTGGAAAACTTGGGGGAAAATGTGGAAAGAGCGGGAGCTGTGTCTGTCTTATTTTGTGGCGTTAACATTGGTGATGATGGCTTTGACCGTTTCGGCAAAGGTGTTGTCGGTTTTCATGCGGTTTTCTACTTTGGTGACGCCGTTGAGTGTGGTGGAGTGGTCCCGGCCGCCGAAGAGCTTGCCTGTTTCGTCCAGGGAGAGGCTGGTCATGCGGCGGATGAGGTACATGGCGATCTGCCGGGCGTTGAGGATGTCCCGGCTTCGGGAGGGACCGCGGATTTGGTCCTCCTCCAGGCGGAAGTAGCGGCAGACCTCCTTGATGATGTTGTCCGGGGTGATGGTGAATTCGTTGGAGCGGATCATATCCTGGATGGCCCGGTCCACGGCGGATTGGTCGATGGGGATATTCAGATCGTGGAAGGCCTTGATCTTGTGGACGGTACCCTCCAGCTGGCGGACGTTGGAGGTGATCTTGCCGGCAATATAGTTGGCGATGGAGTCGTCCAGGATGAGGCCCAGGTTGGCGGCTTTGTTTTTTACGATAGCAACGCGGGTTTCCAGAACGGGCTGCTGTACGTCGGCCATGAGGCCCCATTCAAAGCGGGTGCGGAGGCGGTCATCCAGCAGGGCCATCTCCTGCGGAGGGCGGTCGGAGGTGAGAACGATCTGTTTCTTGCTCTCGTAGAGGGTATTGAAGGTATGGAAAAATTCGTTCTGGGTTTCCACCTTACCGGCAACAAATTGGATATCGTCCACCAGCATCAGATCCGCCTCCCGGTATTTGATCCGGAACTCATTCATGGACCGGCCGGAGCGGACGGTTTCGATGAAGTCGTTGATGAATTCGTCTCCCTTGATGTAGAGAATCCGGGCGGATGGGGATTGGCGGCGGATCTCGTGGGCGATGGCGTAAAGGAGGTGGGTTTTGCCCAGGCCGGAGCTGCCGTAGATGAAAAGGGGGTTGTAGCGGCGTCCGGGGGCGTCGGCTACCGCCTGGGCGGCGGAACAGGCCAGCTGGTTGGAGGGGCCTACTACGAAGGTGTCGAAGGTGAACTCACCGCTGTCCATGATGGAGGCGGGCTTCGCTTCCTCCTTGTTCTGGCGCTGGCGGAGAGCGTCGTCGTCTAAAATGCGGACGGTGATGTCGGAGGAAAAAATGTCCCGCAGGCCAGCCTCAATGTTGGGGAGAAAGCGGTCCTGGATATTGCTGCGCTTGAAGGCGTTGGGACAGTGGAGGATCAGTTCGTTGCCCTCCAGGGCGATTACGGTGGTTTCGTCAAACCAGGTCTTGATGGTGGTTTCTGACAGGTCCTCACGCAGTCTGTCTAAAATCATGGACCATATATCGGAAACAGATTGCATAGAAGCTCTCCCTTCTTTTTCCGGCGGAGTTCTTTTTCTTCCTTCAATGGAGGAGATGATAACTGGGTTATTATATCAAAAAATGGGAGGGAATGCAACAGACACTTATTCTAAATATAAAGAAATATTTTTTCTTTGCCGCCCCTGCGGGGCGGCAACCCATTTTAATCTATCGTTTAGATTCGCCCTGCCGGGCGGGGGTGTTCTTTTCGTGTAAACGAAAAGAACCAAAAGGTCACTCAAGGAACTGCGTTCCTTGAGAATCCTTCTTCATTACGGGGGTGTTTGGTTACGCTACGACCTTTGGATTTTTGGGCTTATCGTTGGTGCTTTGGGCCGATGCCGGTGCTTACTTCTGCGCACGGTTCTAACGAGGGACGTCATTGTCGGCTACGCCGCCAACGACCGTCCCGGCAGCCCGCAGGGCTGCCCGGTTGCCTCGCGGCACTCGGCACGGGGGTCTGGTGGAGAAGGTGCGAATCAGAAGAATGTGCCGTTAGACCAAGTGCCCCTTGCACCGCAGTCTCTCTTTGAAAGGCCGGCAGGCGGAGTTCTACAAGTACCAGAGCGGCTGAAGGAGAACCTGTCGTTCATGTGGCACCGAAACTCTTCATCTTTGCCGCAGTCCGTAAGCCCCCGTAAAAGGGGATATGGCACCGTCAGGTGCCCCCCGTCAAGGGATTCTTAAACCGTAGGTTTGAGCGCGTTTTTGGTTACTTTTGCCGCGGGGCAAAAGTAACCGCAGGGTCCGGGGCGGCGTAAGCCCCGGGGTATCGAGGAGAAATCGCTCCCCTGCGCCCGGAGGGCGCAAAAAACTCCCCCATGAACCACAAATGTCCGTTTTTTTTGTTGACATCCCTCCATTTTTTATGTATAATAACCTTTGCTTGTCAATCAAACGGGTAGATCCCGGCGAGGAACGAGCCAGCTGCTGTCAACTGCGGAGGGAAAATCGGTTTCCCCGCCGTCGAGTAGAGAGGCCGCGCCTCTCAGCAAACAAAGAGAACTAGGAGGTGTATGCAAATGTTCCGTACCTATCAGCCCAAAAAGCGCCAGCGCTCCAAAGAACACGGCTTCCGCAAGCGGATGAGAACCGCCAATGGACGCAAGGTACTCGCCCGCCGCCGCGCCAAGGGCCGCAACCGCCTGACCCATTGAGGTCCGCCGTTGGGCCGCTTCCCGCGGCCGTAGGCACGCCGCCCTCCGGGCGGCCGGCGGCGGAGCTTGCTGCACCGCAGAAAAGTATTTCTGCGCTGAAATACAGAAATACTGCCATTTGATTTGAGCCGGTTTGCTTTCCGCCGCAGGCGGCAGCAAATCTGGGCACAATTATTTCCGCCGGAAAAAGCGGAAGTAACGGATTCAGGAAGGACGGTCGTTTAGGCGCGAAGCGTTTAGATGGCCGTCCTTATGGGTAAATAGCCGATGAAAAAAGCCGTCACCATCAAGGAAAACAGGACCTTTCGCAGGATCTACAGCAAGGGAAAGTCAGCGGTTACCCCCTTTCTGGTCCTCTACTGCCGTCCCAATGGACTGGGCCGCAACCGGCTGGGCGTCACCGTCAGCACCAAGCTGGGTGGCGCCGTGGTGCGCAACCGGGCCAGAAGACGGCTGCGGGAGGTCTTCCGGCTGGCTCAGCCGGATTTGAGAACGGGCTACGACGTGATACTGGTGGCCCGGGGACGGACGGTCAACGGACCCTATCAGAAGCTGACCGCCGCTTTCTATAAGGGCTGCGGACAGCTGGGGCTCCTGAAAAAGGAGGACAGGCCGTGATCCGGCGGCTTTTGCTGGGCGCTATCCGATTCTATCAGAGGCAGATCTCGCCGGGGCTGCCGCCCCGGTGCCGCTTTATTCCCACCTGCTCCCAATATGCCGCGGAGGCCATCGAGAAGTATGGCCCGGCCAGGGGGGGCTGGCTGGCCTTGAAGCGGTTTCTGCGGTGCCATCCCTTTCACAAGGGAGATTTTTATGACCCTGTGCCGTAGGCGCTCCATGGGAGCGCCGGGGACGGCCGTTCCGCTGCCGGACGCGGCGGAATAACAGTCCCCTTCTGTTCCTGAAACCCAATGTACGTGGAGGAAATACCGTCAATGGGCAAACTCATTACCTTACCCTTTGCCGCCCTGCTGCGCTGGATGTATTCCATTACCGGGTCCTACGGTGTGGCCATCATCCTCTTCAGTCTGATCCTGAAGCTGATACTTCTTCCCTTCCAGATGAAGTCCAAGCGCAGTATGGTCCGTATGGGACGCCTGTCCGGCAAGCAGGCGGAGCTGCAGAAGCAGTATGCCAAAAATCAGCAGAAATACCAGGAGGAGCTGGCAAAGCTCTATCAGGAGGAGGGCGTCAATCCCATGAGCGGGTGCCTGTGGTCCTTTCTGCCCCTGTTTCTCCTGCTGCCCCTGTACCAGATCGTCTACCGGCCCATCACGCATTTCATGGGACTCAGCGAGGAGGCCATGGGCGTGGTGCGGGAGGCCGCTATCGCTCTGGGCTTCGACCCCAGCGCGGGCAACATCGCCTATGAGCAGGTGGCCCTGACCGAGTTCATCTCTAGAGAATGGGACAGCATGAAAAATACGGCGGAAGGGCTCGTCAACGTCGATTTCAACTTCCTGGGGATCGACCTGAGCGCCCTCCCCACCAGCGCCCTCTCCGGGTTCAGATGGGAATGGGGGATTATCGGACTGCTGCTGATCCCCTTCCTGGCCGCCGGTATCCAGTTTTTGTTCACCTTTGTGATGAACAAGACCAATGGGCAGGCCCAGGCCCAGCAGGGCAGCATGAAGTTCCTCAACCTGATGATGCCCCTGTTCTCCCTGTGGTGGTGCTTTTCCATGCCTGCCGCCATGGGTGTTTACTGGTTCTTCAACAGCTTCTTCTCCATGATCCAGGAGGGTCTGATGGGGAAGTTCTACACCAAGAAGCTGGATGAGGAGGAGGCTGAGCGGGCCGCCAAGCGGGAAGCCGCACGGCAGCTGCGCATGGAGGAGGCCAAAAAGCGGGCCGCCGAGCAGCGGGAGCTGGAGCCGAAAAAGCCCAAGAAGCAGCCTCAGAAGCCCGCTGAAAAGAAGGTCAGCACCACCGAGGCCGGACGGGTGGGCGAGCGGCCCTACGCCAGAGGCCGCAGCTACCGGGAAGACCGGTATGACGATAAAGAATGAGGATGAAGGATATGATAACGAAGTTTATTGACGTCACCGGCAAGACCGAGGACGAGGCCGTTGCCAGCGCCCTGGCCCAGCTGGGTCTGGAGCGGGACGATGTGTCCGTGGAAATTCTGGAGCGGGCGAAGAAGGGATTTTTGGGCATCGGCGCAAGCCCCGCCAAGGTGCGGGTCACCTATGAGGCGGCGGAGGAGCCAGCGCCGGTGAAGCCGGCGGCGGTACAAAAGCCCGCCGCGCCGCGCGCCCCGGAGAAAAAGACTGAAAAGCCTGAGCGGCCGGAGAAGGCGGTTCCCGCTGCCGCGCCCCAGGAGGAGCGGAAGCCGGAGCGGAGCGAAAAGAAGCCCCCCCGGTCCAGGAACGAGCGGAAGCCCGCTCCTCCCCGGCGGCCTGCCGCGGAGGAGGCCGGAGAAGCCGAGCCCGCTGTGGCGCCGGTAGATCTTGGCGAGCCCTGCAATGACGAGAAGGCGCAGCAGATCACGGCGTTTCTGACGGGTCTGCTGGAGCATATGGGCAGCAGCGCCCAGGTGAAGGTCTATCTGGACCCCGAGGGACGGTATAAGGTCATCCTGGAGGGGGATAAGCTGGGGGCGCTCATTGGGCGCCGGGGCGAGACCCTGGACGCGATCCAGCAGCTGACCAATTACTCCGTCAACAAGAGCGGCGAGAAGCGGGTCCGGGTACATGTGGACGCGGAAAACTACCGGCTTAAACGGGAGCAGAGCCTGCAGCGGCTGGCGCAGAAGGTGGCCGCGCGGGTACTCAAGTACCGGCGGAATGTGACGCTGGAGCCTATGAATGCCTACGAGCGGCATGTGATTCACACGGCGCTTCAAGAGGTGGAGGGAGTTACGACCTACTCCATGGGCACCGATCCGAACCGGCGGGTTATTGTGGCTTACGATAAGACGAGGTAAACAGAAAAAGATGTGGAAAAAGGGCACGGAACCAAGTTCCGTGCCCTTTTCTGTGCTTGTTTTCTTTTGGTTGGAGGCATCTGGCCTGCTACTTCGCCAGCAGCTTTTCCAGGTGCGCCGATCTCATCGCTTTCATCAGCGCCACACCCAAAACAGGCGCGAAGATCATGGCGATCACACCGTTGGTGACGGTGGCCGGAAGCTTGGAGACGATCAGTGCCCAGCACTGGACAGGCTCGGTAAAATGGTTCTCAAACATTCCGTTATAAAAATAGGTCTTGATAGAATAGACCACCATATACCCGATTGCCGCGCAGGTGGTTGCTGCGAGCTGCGGAACGTACTTCTCCTTCCGGCTTCTGAACAAGCCGTACAGCACCAGGCCGGCGACCAGGCCGTACATCCCCTTGGTACACAGGGTAATGAGGGCTTCCTTCGCCCAAATGCCGGTCAGGTCAAAGAAAAAGCTCCCCAGCCCAGCCGCCAGGAACCCATGCAGCGGTCCCAGAAGGATGCCCGACAGAGCGCACAGGATATTGGCCAGCGTGAAGGACGTTACCCCGCCCAAGGGCACCGGCATCGTGACCCGCAGAAAATTGCCCACAAAAACGATGGCCGTCATCATCGCGGTGGCCGTCAGCTTTATCAGCAGTTGATGTGTCTTACGTTGATCCATAATGTTTCCTCCTTAGGCCCCTTGACGGGGAGCGGTGATACTGCTATTATACTTCTATCTGGTTCTATTAAAACTGTCAGAATAGAAATTTTTTATAGGTTCAGTTGGGAGGAAGGACGATGCTTGATTTAACAGTCTGTCTGGACCCGGAGGCGGAGGCGCCGCTGTATCAGCAGCTTTATGCCTATTTGACGGAACAGATCCGTACCGGAGGGCTGAAAAAGGGGGACCGGCTGCCGGGAAAACGGAGTCTGGCCGGGCAGCTGGCGGTGGCGGTGAATACGGTGGACACCGCCTATCAGATGCTGGTGGCGGAAGGGTATCTGGAGGCACGGGAGCGGAGCGGGTTTTTCGTGCTGGAATACGCCGGGGCTCCGGTTTGGGAGGGGCTGGCGGCGGAGGGGGCGGAAGAGGAGAAGGAGGCTCCTCCCTCCCCTGCTCCCAGGTTTGATCTGTCTACGGGGGCGGTGGATACGGCGCTGTTTCCCTTCAGGACCTGGGGGAGATTGCAGAAGGAATTGCTGTATAACGGGGCGGAGCTGCTCCGGCATGGGCACAGGCAGGGGGATATGGAGCTGCGGCGGGAGCTGGCGGAGTATCTGCGCTCCTATCGGGGAGTGGTATGCACGCCGGAGCAGATCGTGGTGGGGGCCGGGGTGGAGTATCTGCTGGGGCTGCTGGCCCGGCTATTGCGGGGAAGCGCGGCGGCTGTGGAAAACCCGGGATATGACAGGCCGAGGACCATTTTGGAAAATAACGGGATCGCCTGCCGGTGTGTGGATATCGACGGCGGGGGGCTGAGTCCGGCGGGGCTGGAGGAGAGCGGGGCGGATCTGTGCTATGTGACACCCAGCCACCACTTCCCTACCGGCGTCACCATGCCTGCGGGAAGAAGGGCACAGCTGCTCCGCTGGGCCGGGGAAAAGCCGGGGCGGTTTATTCTGGAGGACGATTACGACGCGGAGTTCCGGTTCGATGTCAGGCCCCTGCCCAGCCTGCAGGGGATGGCGGGGGGCGCGGGACGGGTGGTTTACCTGTGTACGTTTTCCAAGAGTTTGGCGCCCAGTATCCGGATCGCCTGTATGGTATTGCCGGGGGAATTGCTGGAGCGGTATCGGGAGGCCTTCGGAACGTATTCCAATACGGTGAGCCGGTTCGAGCAGCAGACGCTGCGGAGGTTTTTGGAGGGGGGGTATTTTACCCGGCATCTGGCGCGGATGCGCAGCGCTTACAAAGGACGGATGGAAGGACTGGCGGCGGCGCTGGAGGAGAAATTTGGACGGGAGAACATCCGGCTGGCGGGGAGGCATACGGGACTGCACCTGCTGCTGACCCTGCCCGGGGGGCCGGGGGAAAGGGAGATGGCGGCTTCCGCGCTGAGAGAGGGGGTCAGGGTGCGGGGGCTCAGTGAGTATTATATGGAGCGGCGGGAGAGGTGTCCGGAGAACAGCGTGATCCTGGGTTACGCGGGTTTGAGGGACGAGGATATCCCGGAACTGGCGGGGGCGCTGAAAAGAGCGTGGGTGAAAGAATGAAGGGGTTTTGGCGGTCTGGGTAGGCGGAACGGACATAGAACGAGGATTGCCTGCGGCGAAAAGATATGCTATACCTGGATCAGCAAACTAACTGAATAAGGAGTGCAATCATGAATTACAAAACTTGGGAGGATTTGCAGAAAGATTGTCCCATTATAGATGGAATGTGGGATAAGGAGCGTTTGTACGAATATTTGGTACAAAGCTGCTACCAATTTAGCGAGCAGATAGAAACCTTTTTCATGGAATATCAAAATGATGAGGATTTAGCGGACTTGCTGTTTTCGTTCTTGTTTGATGACGATTATGACGGCTCAGACAGCCAAATGGGTGCGGCGTATGTTCTCCGTAAGATGAACCGCCAACTGCTCAGGAATAAAAAAGATTTATTGCTGAAAGCACAGGCAAATGAGGTGGATTGGAAAAGACCATTTCCTCATGATGAGCATTTGGAATGGCTTGAAGAATAAATAACTCGCGATTTATCAGATAAATAAAAGTCAAAAACAGGGCGACGGCAATAGACATTTTATTATCCCCGCCGCCCTGTCTGTTACCGCTCCATATCCCGCGCCCTGCGGGGAAAAAGCAGGGGCGCAAGCCCGTTACCTTTGCGCCGCGCCTCCGTTCCGGCTCCCGTCTGCGCCGCCCTTGTGTGCTGGATGAGCGGTTTTGGCGGCGGTTGCAACGAAAAACGCCCCTACCGAAGTAGGAGCGTCAGGTTTGCGTATTCAAATTTTTCTGAAGATGTCCAATGTGTTTCCGTCTTTGGAAAATCGCCGCAAACCGCCGCCGCCATCCCCAGCGATTGGCACAATTTCATCCCCCAATTCTTCAGCGAGGGCAATCAAATCATCTTCATCATAATTTTCAATACAATATGTTTTACTTCCTGTTTTGCAATCTATAATGCTCTGCCTTTGGCTCGATACGACAACTAATTTCTCTGTGTGTACGTTTGAAAAGCCTAAATACGTTAAACCACCAACAGCATAAGCAGTTTTCTCCCATCCGTTAGGAATACCGATTGGAATGCGATTGATGATGTCCTGCATCCTTTTTCTATGCGCAATCTCATTTTCATCCATAACACACCCTCCATTACATATTTTGTCCGGTGCTATAATCAGCCCATCAGAATGAATAAAATCCCTCTCTCAAAATGATTGCCAAAACATAAAGTGCGACAAAAGCGCAGAAACCACCCAAAAGCAAAGGGATAAGTGCCAAAAATTTGAATCGCGCCTTTTTCCAGATTTCCCACGCCGCTTTTAGCAAAACAACTGCTATCCCTGCCGCCCCTAATATCGTAATAAAAATGAAAAAATAAGCCAATCCCACGGTTCCCTCCTGCTTTCAACGCTCATCCAATGCAACTGATATTGTTTCGCTCCCTCCGGCCCCATCAGAAACCGATAATATCACTGTATCTCCATCCCAAACAAGCGAGTATTCTCCAGCACAGATTGGTCTATGTCCATCATCGGTGATAATGCGTTCTTTTGGATAAATCAGAAATGGATTGACCCGCTCATACAAAACAACTTGCCCGGAAATCAAGCTGACATTTTCCATGATAACGATGGTATGCGTGTTGTCTGGTGAAGTGAAGCTATGGTATTCCTCCGCCCCATTAAGAAGGACACAAAGAAAATTCCAGCATAACAATACAAGGGCCACACCACCAGCAATCACCGCAAGTATAACTTTATTTTTCAGTGCTTTTTTGGTTTCTCGATAATGCAGAAACGCAAGCGTTATTCCACAAACCGCCGCAATGCAGTTCAATATGCTCTGGATAAAAAATGCCGTTCCTGTGCTTCCAATCAATAGTTCATAAGTCTGTACCCAAATAATGAATACCACACAGGGAAAAGCAAGCCACAGGGCAAGATACGCATACAAAAATCTTCGCAATTTCATTTTCGCTTATCTCCACAACAGCCTTTGGGGGCTTCTGTGGTGTATTGTAGCATAGAGGATAAAATTTTTCCACTGATTTTCTGCCGGTCATGGGGTGTCCATGCTTGTACTGCATGGACACCCTCCACATACGCCGTTACACTCCTTCTGGGGCTGTCCATGGGAAACGGGCGGCTGTTGTGGAAAAGTGCCGCCTTGCAGGCATAACCGGAAGGGATCGGGAATATGCTGGGACAAGCAATCAAGAACAAGGAGGCCCGGCATAGCTATGACAATCCGGAGAAGACCCAGACCGCAGTGGCGGCGGCGCGTGACCGCCCTGCTGGCATCTGCGGCAATCATCTACGTGGTGGCCGCGACGGCGGCCAGCACCGACTTTTCCTCCGCATGGGAGATATTGGGGAAACAGGGACAGTTGGCCCTGAGCATCCTCAGGGGGCAGCTGGAGGGCATGTGGAGCGGAGGGACCCTGCCCGCCGGGGCCGCGCTGGCCATCGGGCAGAGCCCCGTACTCCTCTCCGGCCGGGAGGCGGTGCTGGAGCTGCGGCGAACCGAGGAGGAGGACGACAGCGTGCCTCCCGGCGCCGGGAAGCCGGCGGACGGGGAGGAGGAAACGGGAGGGCCGGAGGCGCCCAGCGTCCCGATTCCCGAGGAGCCCTCCCAGGCGGAGACGCCGCTGGTGTTTGCGGACAACGGGGTGCAGGCCAGGACGCTGACGCCCTCTTCCCCGGAGGGATATGTGGTAACGGGGGATGTGTACATCAACAACCGGTCGGACAAGAGCTTTGACGCGGACATGTTTGACGGGTCCTTTGCCGCCCGGCTGTCGGAGGAGGAGGGGCCCAAGGTGCTGATCGTCCATACACACGGCAGCGAGGCCTATACCATGCCTCCGGGGCAGGAGTACGAGGCCACCAGCGAGAGCAGGACCACAGACTGCGACTTCAATGTGGTGCGGGTGGGCGGCGAGATCGCCGCCGTGCTGGAGGAGGCGGGGATTCAGGTACTCCATGATCCGGCCCTCCACGATTATCCGGAGTACAGCGGGGCCTACGGGCGGTCCCTGACGGCGGTGGAGAAGGCGATGGAGGAGCATCCCTCCATTTCCCTGGTGCTGGACATCCACCGGGATGCCATCTCTGACGCGGACGGAAGCCCTTATAAGGTGGTCAGCGGTGTGGCGGGAGTGAACGCCGCCCAGATGTCTTTTATCATCGGCACCGACGGCGGCGGGCTGGAGCATCCGGACTGGCAGGAAAATCTGAAGCTGGCGGCGGCTCTCCAGCAGAGGCTCCTGGAGGACTATCCCACGCTGATGCGGCCTATTTCCGTGCGCAATTCCCGGTACAACCAGCATGTTTCACCGGGGGCGCTGCTGGTGGAAATGGGGGCGGCGGGCAATTCGCTGGACGAGGCCCTGCTGTCCGCGCGGCTGCTGGGCGAAGCGCTGGCGGAAACCTTCCTGCGTCCGTCCCAGGCGGACGATGGGAGCAAATAGGGACGCTGGCGGAGAATTTGAGCAATATTTTAAGAATTAAACCAGTTTTTTTGGGATAAAAACCTTGCAACTGCGGGAAAAATATGATAAATTAGTAAAAGCGATACAGCGCTCGTGGAAAACTGCGGACGTTTCTGTACTAAAAGGAATATAAATACAAAGGAGTAGCTCGATGAACAAGTCTGAACTAATCAATGCCGTGGCGGAGAAGGCCGCCCTGTCCAAGAAGGATTCTGAGTCTGCGGTCACCGCCGCTCTGGACGCCATTACCGCCGCCCTGGCTGAGGGCGACGAGGTCCGCCTGGTGGGCTTCGGCACCTTCGAGGTGAAGAAGAGAGAGGCCCGCATTGGCCGCAACCCCAAGACCAAGGAGGAGATTCAGATCCCCGCCACTAAGGTTCCCTCCTTCAAGCCCGGCAAGGCGCTCAAGGACGTCGTCGCCAAGTAAATTGATTTGCCAGGGGCGCGGTGAAAGCCGCGCCCTTTCTGATTGTGAATACAGGTTCTGAAAGGAGTTTTTTATGCGGCTGGACAAATATCTGAAGGTTTCCAGGCTGATTAAACGGCGGACGGTGGCCAACGAAGCCTGTGACAACGAGCGGGTCACGGTCAATGGAAAGGTGGCCCGGGCCTCCTATGAGGTCAAGGAGGGAGATGTGATCTCCATCCGGTTCGGGCAGAAGGTCCTTACCGTGGAGGTGGCTGCCGTGAATGAAAATGCCGGTAAGGCGGAGGCGGCGGCCATGTACCGGGAGGTTGTCTCCTGAGCTGCGGCGTCTGTTGTGGACTTGCGGTACGCGGGGCCGCCTCACCGGCATAAATTGGACAGACCCCCCATATACATGAAATAACCATGTATCTTAGGGGGATCATTCTATGCCGTATGATGAATTGAGCGGAATGCAGCACCGGCTGGAGCTGGACGGAAGAGAACGACTGCTGGTCTCCGGTGTGGAGGAGGTGGAGCGCTTCGATGAGGAGGAGATCGTGATGAACACGACCGCCGGTACCCTGGTGGTGGGCGGCGCCGGCCTCCACATCGGAAAGCTGAACCTGGACGGCGGAGAGCT
>Ga0224748_10200_pt1 | contig 16534 bp, 14 predicted proteins | sample LIM_F_Water_Neg_FD_182074 | JGI IMG/M metagenome (GOLD analysis project Ga0224748, IMG submission 182074) | Enriched cells from gastrointestinal tract of the lab mouse from Pacific Northwest National Laboratory (PNNL), Richland, Washington... | ecosystem: Host-associated > Mammals > Digestive...
GCAGAAAGACGGCGGCCACGTTTTGCCGGCCGGCCTCTCTTTCCAGTTGGTTCCGGGGGCAGGTCATACATGACGGAATCCAGTCTGGCATTGCAGACCACATCCAGGTTGGAATATTCGTCCACGATACGGACAAGGTTCTTTTTGGCATACCAGCTGTCACAGAGGATGATTACGTTTTTCTCGGAACTTAGTTCAGGCATGACCTGACGTACCATGGAAGCGGCAAGATCCAGTTTGGATTCTTTTTTCTGCCACATGCGGTACCCTAGGGGAACAGACTGGTAAACGATCTTCCGGTTCAGCCATACGGGAACACAGAGCATGAGGCTTACGAAACAGTGCCCGTTCAGATAGTTTGAGCCATGATGGGCCGCATGGTCGAAAAGATTTGATACATCTTCAAATTTTGTGCCAAACTTAGAGATCATGGTATCATCAATGCACAGGAGAACCGGCTGTGACCTCAGCTGGGCGGGAACCAGTTTCAATGCCAGGGAAGCGGTTACATTCATAAACCTCGAGTAATCCACTTTGGCATAGGAACAGGCATAGTAAAAAGCATTCAGGGATTTCCCTGTGATGCCGGACAAAAAATGCCTGTACAGGGAGCGGATGGAATCAGCGGACTCCATTACCAGCATGGATAAAACGAGCAGGAACAGCGTTTCTGCTGTAGGCGCGGAGCAGGTTTCAAAGTAAATATAAAAATATTGAAAAAGTCTACCAATCAGGTTGTTTTTGTTGTATAATAAGCTTGACGTATGGGATCACTTTCCTTTGTTATGTATTTTGGGCAAACTTATTATAACACGAAAATTATCCTGTACGTTATTTTTTTTGAAAAAGTTGTAAAGTGGTGCATATCAAATTTATTGATACTTAAAAAACTAGTCTTTCCTATCTGCCTGATCTCCTCCTCCCCTATGAGCAAAAAGAGAGCAGCCAAAGCCAATCTTCCGTCTAAATTTGCCTCTCCTAACTGCTTAAATCGTTCATTTGCCTGTTTAAAATCTCCTTCCCTAAATACTTTCCAAACATGATTCCGCATCATCTCTGCTTCTTCGCCTACATGACCATCTTCCCCATTATCAATCGTACACTGACTAGCATCATGAAACACCCATCTTTCTGCCTTTGTTGTACAGGGAACCACAATCCGATATCCAGCCTCTTTTACGCTTGCGCACTGAGAACCAGCATAGTCTTCTTCCCAGAGAAAATCATACTGCGTCGCCATAAACATACCGTCAATCTCTGCCACATTGATCGTTTTCCCTTCTTCGTTCTCGGAATAGCTACATACTTGTGACGAAACGCCATAACATACTTCTGCTGCACCTGCATCCCATTCCGTGTATACGGTCATCGGCACATGTTCTTTCCTCCCAAGTACACCTGCCATCCCGACCGAAGGATCCTGAAAGATCTCCAATAAATCAGAAATCACATTTTCATTCACAATCCTTACATCCGCATCCAGATAAACCTTGTACTTCGCATCGGTTTGGGCCATTGCTCGGTTATATCCATTTGGTATAGACGAAGCGTCCGGAATCACGATCCATTCTGTTTCATAGCCTTCCGGCACGATTAATCTCTCCAAATACCATTGACTATCTCTTATATCCTTTTCAGAACATATAATAAAACAGAACTTCTTCTCATTTTACGTGAGGTATCCCATCTCCTTCCTCAGCGTCAGCTAACTGAACATACAAGTTAGTCCGAACGGAATCTTCTCCTTCTTTCTCTGAAAAAAGCGCTGCTAAATCTGCAAATATTTTTTTCTTATACGGAAAATCATTCATGACAATTGTTAAAATAAGAACATCTGAAACTCCGGCATGAGTCACATAATCATAAAATTCCTGCTGATACGTCTCTAAATGTCCAAATTCAATCCGCCTGATGTACCACTCCACTCGATCATAGTGATGGATCAATTGCTCAACATCAGTAGAAAAATCCAAAATCGTAGACTCTATTCCTTTTTCTTGCTCCAATTGGCATACCTGGATTACCTTCTGTAAAAAATTTTCCCTTATCCCACGTTCCTCGCTCTTCAACTGACCAATCATCTGCCCTGCATTTTCCAACCGACCCTCTATGATCAGAGATGATAATAACTCCTGGAAATGAGAAACTATCCTCTTCCGAAGACCTTGTGAATCAAAGACACAACTCTGGATAGCAGTATACAATACCCTCATCGTTATTTTCCCACTCAAAAGCCTATCCTGTATGATCTGCCACGACTCTTTTGAGTCACCCGCAAAGTACATACGCCTCAGCATGAACTTAACCTTATCCCACTCTTCAATAAACTCCGGCAGCTTCTGGATATCCTCATAAGAAGAATGTCCTTGCACAAATAGTTCTTCCGACAATACAGCTAGAAACAGCAGCACATAGCTGCACCGGGTATCCAGCTCGCAAGCCGCGCTCATTTCCTGTAACAATTGACTCGCTTTCAACAGATCTCCATTTTCAAAAGCCTCAATAGCCAATCGGCGCTTCTCATGGTTATGCTTTTTTAATCGAATAAATTCCAACGGCTTATAAACATATCCTATAGGAGCATATAAATCACAAAATACTCTTCGGTATCTGTCCCATTCATAATATTCACTTTGTCCACTATCATGGAAACACCATTGTGTGTCTCTGTCGACACTTGGCACTACGATACGATATCCTGCCTGTGTAAAATGAGTCGACTGAGAGATATCATAAAAATCCCATCCGTCAAAATTTTTTTCATCCCATAAAAAATCATACTGCGTGGCCATAAACATTCCGTCAATGGCGACCACGTCTACATAATCGCCCTCTGAAAAGTAACTATAGTTATTGTAATGTGTCAATGTCGCATTACAGACTTCGATTGCACCAGCGTCCCAGTCAATCGTATATTGGGCTGCCGGCAGAAATTCCTTTTTTCCCAGCACCCCCACCATTCCAATCGAATCCTCTTGGAATATATCAAATAAAGCCGAAAGTATATTCCGGTTCAAAATGAACACATCCTGATGCAGATAAATCTTATACTTGGCATCTGATTTCCCCATCGCCTGATTATAAGCACTTGTTATAGACGTCGCATCTCGGATAACAACGATCTCTCTTCCAAAACCCTTTGGAACAGACAGTCTGTTGATATACCACAAACACTCTTCCAAATACGTTTCATTATTAGCACAGACGATAAAACAAAATTTGTGCTCGTCTATTTTCACATGGCCATTTTCAGAACCAGGCTCCATAGACATCCTTTTCCGCTTCAAATGCTCTGCCATCCACTGCTTATAGTAATCCCTGTATTCCCTCACAAAAATATTCCGCCATTTATCGTATCCCGCCATATTCAAAAGATCATTTTCATGCAGGCACCACGGCGCATCCATATATGGCACCACTACTTTATATCCAGCTTTCCAAAATTCCACACTTTGGGACGCATCATAATAATCCCACCCTTGAAACAACTCCTCCCGCCACGGTATATCATACTGCGTCGCCATCAGAAGTCCGTCCAACGTAATCACTTCTGAAAATTCACCATCTGCCCTGCCAAAAAACGAATAATCTCTCTCATAGACACGATCGACTAATATTTCCCCCGTCCGCCGCCACGTACCATCTGACCACATACCTCCGTCTTCTGCAATACTTTCATTACCTACCAATCCAAACATACCCACCTCAGGGTGTTTCTGAAATAATGCCAGCGTAATATGCAAAAAATCCGGCTTCAAAATGAGCACGTCATGATGCAGATACACTTTATATTTTGCGTCGGAAACATTCATTGCCTCATTATAACCACTCGTCATGCTCTCCGCCTCGGCAATAACAAAAACCTCAACCTCATAACCTTCCGGTATAAGCAGCTGTTCGATATAAAGCCGGCATTCATCTGCCTGGATCTTGTCATTGGAACACATGATAAAACAGAATTTTTGTTGATTCATCCGAACTCTCCTTGTCATATTCCTCTCACTTTTCTGCCAGTCCAGCAAACAGTCTGGCACGCATGGAATCTGCCCCTTCCATTTTTGTAAATAATACCGATAGGTTTCGGCAGCACTCTTCTTTGTAAAATATATTATTTTGTAAAAGATAAAGAATCATATAATCCGAAACACCCGTCCTTTTGAAATACTCATAAACTTCCATCCATGTCTGCTCTGGCAGGCCAAATTCCAAACGACGCAGATACAACTTCATTTGAATAAAATGTTGTGCCAGTTCACCTGGATCCAACGATACATCGAATACGGTCGGCGATACCTGTTTCTCAAGTTCGCGGTGCAGAACCCCTATCAGGATCAGCAAAACATTTCCAAGTTTTCCTCTTTTATCCTTATCTAGCTGTAACAACAGATGCTCCGCCCCGAAAATATTCCCCTGCTGTATGAGCGTACAAACTTCTCTCTCATATCGGCCAACCACCTCCCCCCACAGACGATTCGGCTCACCAACACATACAAACACCGTTGCCCATATCATCTTCATCGTAATCCTGTCTTGGTCCAGCCGTTCCCTTACCTTCTGCCAGGCAGCATCTTTCACCGCCGCGGTACTTCCAAAATACATACGCCGGCACATAAACTTTAACTCATCAAATTCTTCTATAAAAACATCCAGTTCCCTGGCTTCGGAATAACTTGATCTGCCAATCGTCATAATTTCTTCCCTGCGAATGGATAAAAAAAGAGCCACATAACATAGCCTCAAATCCAGATCATCTTCTCCCAAGCGATTCAGTAACTCGTTGGTCAGATCAAAGTCCCCTGCCTGAAACACCTTGAATATTTGATTTCTCTGATTGTTTAGTTCCTCATTCATTTTCAACAGACCGATATCACTGTACTCATACCCCAATGAACGGTATTTATCACAAAAAATCTTACGGTACCGTTCCCACGCATCATATGCACTACGTCCCTTATCGTGATAAACCCAAATATCTTCCTTTATTCGAACACACGGAACGACAACCCGAAAACCTGCCTGTAAAAAGTTCACCGACTGTGAGATATCATAAAAATCCCAGCCGTCAAATGTTTCTTCATCCCACGGCAAATCGTATTGCGTTGCCATCAAAACACCGTCAATGCAAACCACATCCGTTCTGTCCGTCCCCTTCTCGCAGATCAGAAAATGAGAATTGATACCGACACTTACCTCGGCACCTCCCACATCCCAATTCAATGTATAATCCGCTCCTGCCGAAAAATCACATGCGCCCACAACACCGACCATTCCGATCTCATGATCTGCAAATAGATCCAGTAGATCCGGAAGCATGTTTTGATTCAAAATAAATGTATCCTGGTGCAAATATATCTTATATTTCGCATCTGACTTCGTCATCGCCATGTTATACCCACTTGCCATTGACTTTGCATCCCGGATTACCATGCGCTCACATTCATATCCTTCCGGCACAGACAGCTGATCAATATACCACAAACACTCTTCTAAAAACCTCTCCTTATTGGCACAGATGATAAAACAGAATTTGTATTTGTTCATCCTCCACTCATCCTTCCTCGTTTACGCATTGTCCGAAAATAAAGTATTGAATATCGCAATCGCCCTCTCCCGATACGAATGGTATTCTCTCACCGCCTGCTGTCCCGCACGGGCAATCTGTGCCCGCTCCTCTTCATGTTCCAAATAATAAGCGATCTTCTCCAGCAACTCTTTTTCATTCACAAAAGTCTCCAAATGCTCGCCAACCACAAAATTTTCCGTTATTTCTGGCTGAAAGTTCGTCAGGACAAAACCTCCCGCCGCCATGATCTCAAATACCTCCTGTGGTACACCTGATGAAACAGATCGATGGGTAAAATGCAGATTGATCCGGCTGTTCCGATATATTTTTGCCTGTTCCTCCCATGACTGTGCTGGTTCATGAACACAAAGATCTGGCAGCTGACGAACCTCATCTGCCGTGTAAATATGTGTCTCAAACTGTTTGGAAACCGCTTTTAACAGTTGCTGACGTTCTATCTCCGTCACCTTATTTCCCAAAATTGTATCCGCCACAATGCTGTTCTCCATCTCTGCCATGACATCACTAGAAAATTGCTCCGAAGGCATACTGTCTTTCAGTTCTTTGATAATATCTTTCGTCAATGCCGCCTCTAGTAAATTTTCTCCATAAATGCGCACCTGCGTCTTGATCAAGGCTTCCAAATATCCCTGTGCATATTCAGACAGTCCCTCTGCCTTATCATAGGCCTCATTCATTTGACACAGGGAACCGGAGAAAGATACCTCGATCTTCTCCCCGTCCATCCCATTGTCCAAAAACCGTTTGGCATGCACTCCCAATGGAAGATGGAAACAACGATCAAAAATGACCTGCTGAAGTTTACGACAGACCGCACGGTCAAAACAAAATATAAAATTACACAGATTGGAAACCGCCGGGTGATATAACGATACATCCGGCCATTGTACAATATAGGAAATATATGGAACCAATACCTTTTGACATATCTCTGAAACCGCTGGAGAAAAATTCACCGTAAACACAAACAAATATTCATCCTCTTTCCATTTTCCTTCTGCCAACTCATTTACACAAATCTCATCCATCTCAAGACCTGCGCTTCGAAATCCCTCAACAATCCCGCACTCGGAATTACCGATACCAACACATGCTAACGCTTTCATTCTTTCCTCCATATTAAGACATTTTAGACTTCCCTTTTCTGTCATTATTTGCTATAATAAATGTAATAATAATTCCTTTAGGAGGTCTACCTGTGAAACAAATTACTATCATTTATAATGGTTTGCTTGGAAATGAGCAAAAATATTTAGCAACCCATCTGTCTTCCGTATTAAAAAAAGCCAACTATAAAACAAAAATAGTCCCGATCAACTCCGATACCGACACGGACAACCTGATCAAAAGCACTAACCCCGATACATGCCAGCTCATCCTTTCCGTGAATATGGCAGGATACAACCTGTTAAGTACAGATTTCTCCCCATCTCTAAACCACCTGACCATAAATATTGTAAATTATATTGATTATCCGCCTGAAATTTTTAATCTTCTGTTTGATATGCGGATAAATTATACCATGTCATTTTTGTTCAGTACGAAAGAAGCCGCCGACTATGTGATGGAACATCATCCCTATGTTCGCAATGTATTTTTCACATCATCCATCGTCGATTACCTTCCGGTCTACTTAGATGAACTCGACTGGCGGTACTGATCACCGAAAACGATACGAAACATCTTGTCCAACTGATTTTCATAAGAAAACCGCTTTACCGCCTCATGTCCGTTGTGAGCTATTTCCTGCCGCTCTTCCTCATGTTCCAAATAGTATTCTGCCTTCGCAACCGCGTCTTCTATACTCTCATAAATAACGCAATCCACGCCGGGCCGGAAATTCTCCAAAAGTTCCTCCTGATAGTTGCTCAGCAAGAATCCCCCTGCCCCCATGATATCCAGCACACGAAGCGGCATACCTACGGTAATCTGCTTATACGTAATATTTAAATTGATCTTGCTGGCCTTAAATACTTTTGGCATAGCATAATGACTGCTCACTGTTCCACAATACTCTACATGTTTTAGAATCGTTTCCTCCTGAGAAGAAAATAATTTAAACGGGTGACGTTTCGACAGTGCTGAGATGAGTAGAATTCTCTCTCGCCGCGTAATCTCTCTCGCAAGCATCATAGTGACCCATCCCCGAAATTCCTCCAGCGGTGCCTGCCTCGCCCCTAAAAACACTGGCATCTTTTTTATTCTTTCCTGCAATTCAATCAATAACTCATCCGGAATCAGGTCATCAATAAAATAATCTCCGTAAATCCGGTACTGCGTCTCAATCAGACTCTCGAAATATCCTTTTACATACTCATCCAGTACACATTTAAACATATTATAGTCAGACGCATACGTATTTCCAACAAACGAAATATCTGTTGTAAAATTTTTCTTTTCTTCGGAAGTTAGTTGAATCTCATCTAATCTTTTTACGTTTACCGACAACGGAATATGGTATACATTTTCAAATTGTCTTTCCTTATAAAACTGATACTGTGCCTTGTCGAACACAAATAAATGACTCGTCGGATACTTCAAACAATCTAAAATTTTGAATGATAAAGGACAATCATATCCCCACGCAATATACGGCACATGCTCCTTCTCACATGTGATCGCTACCGAACTCCAGTAATTCAGCGACAGTACAGCATCAAAATTCCCTTCTCTTAAAATCCTGCCAAAATTTCGTATAAAATAGTCATCTACAATCCCAGTCTCTTTTCCGATTTCGCAGGAAAATGTTTCATATACGATCTTCATACGTTGAAGTACTTCTTCTAGATCACTCTGCATATAAGCATTCCACTCATACAAAAGCACCCTCACAACAATACAGTCTCCTTTCAATATATGCCTGAACTCCAGCGCCAAAAACATTTTTACATAAGTAAAAAAATGTCCCCGTTAAGTAAAATACTTAAACCGGGGACACCCTCATCTTGCACAAATGTTAACCAGTCATCAAACACACCCATGCGGGCATACTCAAACTTTACGAATATGATTACTGTAAGAGTGAAAGTACTCCCTGGTTTGCCTGATTTGCCTGAGCAAGCATCGAAGTAGCTGCCTGCTGAAGGATGCTCTCCTTGGAGAATCTCGTCATCTCATCAGCCATGTCTGTATCACGGATACGGCTTTCTGCTGACTGCAGGTTCTCTGCTGTATTGTCATCCACTTTAATCGTGTACTCCAAACGGTTCTGGATAGCACCCAGTTTAGAACGCATTGTCGACACTTTGGAAAGCATAGCGTCAACTACAGAAATCTGAGCAGAGTTCGTAGAACCTGTAGATGCTGTAACTGTCACAGTCGACCAAGACGTTGTAGAAATCGTTACGCTGATACCCTGACCACTGTTTGCACCGATCTGAAGGAACTGTTTGCTGTAAGTACCATCCAACAGTGTCTTCTTGTTGAACTCTGTATCTGTATTAATACGAGTATACTCAGCCTTCAGCTCATCAATCTCATCCTGAATCTTCTGGAAGTCGTTTTCTTTTGATTTTTCCATTGTACCTGTGTTAGAAGCCTGAACTACCAGCTCACGAGTTCTCTGAAGAATCGCATGCTGCTGCTCCATAGCACCCTCTGCTGTCTGGATAAGAGAAATACCGTCCTGAGCATTGTCAGAAGCTCTATTCAAGCCACGAACCTGTGCTCTCATCTTCTCGGAAATGGAAAGTCCTGCTGCATCATCTGCTGCACGGTTTACTCTGTAACCACTTGCCAGTTTTTCTGTAGATTTTGTAAGGTTGTTTCCTACGATTCCCAACTGTCTGTTGGCGTTCATTGAAGTCATATTGTGCTGTACGATCATAATACATTCCTCCTTGAAATTTGTATCGGCTTCCATGCCGATGTTATTTTTAAAATTTTATATAATATCTAAAGCGATGGTAAATCCTGCTGCGGGCCCACGGGCCCATAGACCCGGCAGCGAAACCCACCACCTGCTTTAGTTATTAACATGTTGTCTTTCTGCTTGACACTATATATATCGGAACGATCATATAAAACTTAACCCTTACTTTTAATTTTTTTATTTTGTTTTATTGAAAAAATACGACTGTTCCAGTTTTGGCGCATTGGCCATATTCTGATAGTAACTGGAAGTCGTCCTGCTATTTACATTAAATTCCCGGATCGCCTTTCTCTGATTCGCCAGATACACTTTCAAATGCCCGCTGTTCTGATGTTCAAGTGCCTGGATCTGGATTCCCAGCTCCGATACCTCACCGATCAGCTGCTGCATCTGCTCGATCTGAGTCCGATAAGCCATACGGTTTTCATTAATTTCTTTCTCCACATAGGAAAAGAGCGTATCAAACCCTTCGTCTATTTTATTTAGTTCGTCGATCTGTTCCCCTTTCTCGTCTATGATCGCCTGAAAATCATCGGGATCCATTTCCTCATCCTTCAACAAACTCTCCTGTTCACGCGTTTTCTGCAAAATAAATCCCAGGATGCGTTTTTTCCTGCTTAGCGAATCCACCATCATATTTACATAGACACTATTTTTGCTCCCCTGCTCCATTCTATCACATCCTATCCGTCTTCCCGACTATTTTGCCGACTCCGCATTTTTACGCATAACCTCTTTCCATGTATCACGCATCTCTCGGATACGCTTCAAAGCTTCTTCCAAAGCCTCGGTATCTTTATGCATGTTTGCCTCTACCAGCATGCGGTATATATACTCATATACTCGTTCAAAGTCCTCCCACACTTCATACTTATGATCCAATGTCGCCCGGAGTTCCGTGATGATCGCCTGCGCCTTTTTGAGATTCGTATTTGCCTTTTCAATATCTTTCTTCTCGATCGACATCATTGCGATGTTACAAAATTTGATCGCTCCTTCATAAAGCATGAGCGTAAGTTCTTGCGGCGTAGCCGTCATGATTGCATTTCTCTGGTAAGCGTTTGCTATATTCGTGTCCATTACTCCTCCAATCCTGCGCAGATCCTGCGCATATTGTGTGTAGAAAAAGAAGAAACACATTTATTTTATGTTCCTCTCCCCCCGGCATTTTATATACCACATAAAGAGCAAGAAAGATTCTTGCCCTTTATGTAACACACTATACTTTCAGGTAATTCTTTAATTTCCTCCAAACAGGCCAGCCAGTGAACTCTGCTGAGACTGCAGTTTTGCAAGTGCCACTTCCATCGCCGTAAATTTCTTATAATACGCATCTTCCATACTAGCCAGTTTCTTCTCCCAAGCTTTGATGTCTTTCTCATACGTCTTGAGCTGGTCTTTCATCGTGATGTCATTATAGAATGTCATCGCACTGCTGGTCTTGCTACCAGCCATCTTCTGGCTCATTGTCGTTCTGAGATTCTCAAAAATACCAGAGAGCACATTCATCACAGCATCCGGATCTTCTGCCAGCGCTTTTTTCAGCTTATCATCTTTATCCGCATATACAGCATCCTCCGTATCCCCATAGATATGGAGCAGACCGCCCTCTGTGTAATCCGTAGAAGTCATGATACCAAAGCTGGCAAGCGAGTACGACTTTCCTTCGTATGTCACCTGGCTCATCATTGCCGAACGCATACTGGACATAATACTGCCCAGCGTCGAATCATTCCGCAGCAAAGCTCCTTTGATCTTATCTTCCCAAAGCTTCACGTCATCATCGGACATCGCCTTTTTCTGTTCACTCGTAAGAGGTTCATACCCTTTCGCGGATTCAGCGTTATAAAGGGATTTCATCTCTTTCATGATTTCGTTATATTCTTTCAGGAACGACTTCACAGAATTATATACGCTGTCTACGTCATTCGAAACTGAAAACGTGATCGGACCATCGTTCTTCGTCAGGCCAGTCAGCTCTATCTCCAGTCCGTTTGCAGAAACCGTCGATGACTTTGAAGTAAGTTCTGCTCCATTCAGCAAAATAACGCTATCCGATGCTGCAACCAAAGACATTCCTTTTGGCATCAACGTGTTACTCGAATCATTCGCTCCACCGTTTACGCTTACGTTTCCATCAGCATCCACGGAAATATCCGCCAGTCCAAGTGCACTTAGCGCAGATCCGGAGAGTGTATCATTACGATCCGTAATGTTTGCATAGTTTTCAACATCACTTGTGATCGCCGCCTTAATACCGCTCTCGCTAAAAGTATTTGTTCCGTCAAATCCTTCAATTACCGGAGCGCCGCCATCTTTTGAGTAATACTTATTTATGCCCTCGCCGCCTAACGCTTGGATTTCCGCCGCTGTTTTTCCAGAAAAAGCCGCCGCTTCCACCTGCAGTTTCACATCATTATTGGTGCTCATCTCACGATTAACAAAATTTGTCGTATACTCATCCGCTTTTGCTTTTACTGCTTTATTATATTCATCCTCCGTTTTACCGTCTAACAGATTTCCGGCATCGTCATAATAGGAAGATTTCAGTTCATCCTTCGCTTTTGTTTCATATGTCGCATAGCTTTCGCTATAGAGCTTCGCCTGCACATATTTTGCTGCCGCCGAGTCAGTTGCTGTTTTCTTCGTATCGTAAGCAGCTTTTGCAAGGGAATCGAGCGCTTTGTTATACTCATCCGTTCCTACGCCTGATTTCTGTAATGCCTGCATTGCCTCATCAACAATTTTCTTATTATCTTTCGACATATTGTCATAGCCAACCGCATTACGGATCGCTTCTCTTCCTGCCACCTCGGCAGCTGTCAAACCAGATGTCGAAATAGAAAAAGCATTCCCCAATCCACTTTCTTTGCTGCTGATGAAAAAGCGTTGCTGATCGGTATCATAACTAGCATTCAAACCAGCATCCTGCAATGCTTTTGTAAAATCAGCTATCGTGGTATTTCCTGTAATCTCAAATTTTGTCGTCTTATCACCATTTGTGATTTCGATCTCCTTATTCAGCAGAGCCGGATCAAGATCTACAAGTTTGTCTGTAACTGCTTCCGCTTTGATTTTGGCTCCACTCAAATACTGCGTCGTCGCAATATTCTTAACTTCCAACGTATAACTTCCGTTTACCGCATCATTTTTAGCCGTCACATTTGCTTTCGTCGGGTCGGAAACCGTCGCCTTCTTTGTCTGATAAGAAGATTGCAGTCGCATCTTGGAAACTTGTTCCGTGTACAGTTTATATAACTTCGTATTTAACTCAGCCCATTTAGTCTGCGTCCACTCAAGTTTTGTCTTATTCCTTTCAATTTTCGTCTTTTTCAGGCTCTGGGCAGACATCAGCGCCCCTACGATCGCCTCTGTATCAAGTCCTGAAGAAAGACCGCTCATTCGAATACCCATATCAATTCCTCCATTTCACTTTCTGTTCGACACGCATGATCAACTATGAATGTCTGTCTGCTATCGCTTTTCATCAACGAGCATTCCCGCCAGTTCCCACATTTTCTGCAGCATATCCAGGGATTTTTCTGGCGGGATCTCCCGAATCACCTCATCGGTATCCCGATCGATCACCTTGATTGAAACACGATTGGTCTTCTTATGATAAGAATATTCGCAACGCGTGTGTTCCATTCTGAGATTTGCTTTGCTCACAGCATCTAGCATCGTGGCCTCGCTCGGTGTATGTTTTTTCTGCTGCTGTTCGCTTCCCTGCTGTTCAGCATCCCCTTTCGCATCTACCGGCGCCGGTTGTGAAGTCGTCGGCACAGCTTTTGTCACTGCGGCATCTGCGCGCGCCACATCCGCTTTGACAGTTGTCTTCGGCGCAGATACTTTCACAGCCTCCGCTGAACCATAGTTTGAATTTACATTTGACATCGTTTCTACTTCCATTTTAAACACCTCCATGTGTATCTTGTGCAAACTATGACTTTTCTTAAAGAAAATATCGGCATGGAAAGAAGAAAAGTTAACCTCTCCTTACTTAACTATTTCAAAAGTTCGGACAGCGCAGCCAGATCTGCCGTCTTAACTGCCTCCTCATTTGCCTCCTGGATCTGAAGATAAAGCTCCTTCCGGTAAACAGGTACCGATTTTGGCGCCTTGATCCCCACCTTCACCTGATCGCCTTTGATTTCTAATATCGTAACCTCAATATCATCGTTGATGATAATAGACTCATTTACTTTTCTCGCCAATGCCAGCATACGATCACGCCTCCTTTTTCTTCTTGAGGATATCGTATATCTTATATTTCACCTCATAATCCTGATTTTCCGCAACGATCTGCACACCTTTTCTCGTATCAGCATTGATAATGATAGGCGCTTTCAAGTTGACCGTCATCTGTGTCAGATCTTTCGGCACCGTCATCGTGATCAGTATGACGAGGTTCTCCTCGTTAATCTCACCGATACCATCTAAAATCTCATCCTCCACCACTGGATTATAATCTTCTTTTACTAACAGGGGATTTATGACCGGAAGCGCTAAAGAAGGCTCATCGACGCATTGAAACCATGAAATATTCGTCCCTTCTTCTTTTTCGCAGTCATACAGGATCGTATAGCGCTTAAACTCATCAAATCCCATCAAGCCTTTATCCAACGTAATGATCTTCTCATCCGTCAGGTCGATCTCCCCAAAATATCTCGTTTTTACCAGCATATCAGCACCTCATTTCTCCTTAGATAAAGTCGAGCAGCGACGTTCCGAGTATTTTCGATGTCGCCTGAAGCGTCGCCTGATAGAGCAGGTCTGCTTCCGTATAATTGACGAGTACTTCCTCCAGATCCACATTTTCATTTTCGGATTTTGCCTCATCTGTATCAATCTCTAAAATCTCCAACTGGTTTTTCGTCATATCCATACGGTTATATCGGGAACCATGTTCTGCCACTGCGACATTCAATTTATTTTTTGCCTTCTGGAACACCGTTATGGCGTGTGAATACGTATTCGTGAGAACGGTATTCTGCAGCGCGATCTGTGTTCCGATCTGATCATAAAGCTCCTGCAGGCTCGCCAGCGTTTCCTTATCCCCCGGATCACAGTCCTCTATACGTTTTTTGATCGCGATCTGGTTCTGTTCCATGATATCCAGATCATTGATCACAGCATCAATCTGATCCACAACCCTGCCTATAGATGTATCAAAAGCGTTACACCCGAGCGTATTGACAGTCAGCATTTGACTGAAATTGATCTGATAATTGATCTTTTGCCCCTTGACATTGGCATAATCCCTCGTAACTCCCGTTACGTTATTTACCGCACGGCAGTCAAAATAATGTTCCGGACGAATATCCATTTTTTCAAAATTTGTTTTTTGGTAACGGACGCTCAGGTCAGATCCCGCGCGCACGGAATCATATACATTCTGTCCAAAAACAAGTTCCCCCGTCTCAGGTACAAAATAAACTTCATCCGGTCCCGGCATATATTGCTCATTAAAAACGGAATTCTCCGGAATACTTTTCGTAACAGCTGTGATCGTATGACTTTCACCTTTCACATCTTTATAGGTCACCGTCACATCCTGCGAGTCGCAATTATTATAGGATACCATAATGCGGTGGGTCGTCAAAAACTCAGATGCTTCATTTGCATAGTCATCGGCTGTTTTTGTATCCCCATACACTGGCTGACCGTATACAAACGAACTATTTTCGATCGAATTGATCTCCAATTCTTCCGTGATCGTATACGTCGTATCTGTCTGCGCATTATCGAATAAAAGCGGCAGATCGGTGCGGTATCCGGTGAAAAGATAGCGCCCGGCATAGTCCGAATTCGCATTCTGCTCAAAGATGAATCCACAATACTCCTTTAACTGCTGCGCGATCATCGCACGGTCGTCAGCATTGTTCGGGTCATTGGCCGCATTCGTCACATACTCGATCATCGTATCAAGGATTTCATTTGCTTTCTTCATCGGCTCCTCTGTCGCATCCATCCAGTTCTGCGCATCGGTACAGTTGGAAATATACTGCCTGATTTCTACCATTGTCGTACGGTATTTCAGGGCGCGCACGGCAATTGTCGGATCATCCGACGGCTTCTGTATCTTTTTCTCCGTCGCATATTGTTCAAAGTACTTATTATACGACACCTTATTTCTCTGTATATGGAGCAGGGAATTATTCCGCATCATATTATTGGTTATTCTCATTTGGCATCCACGACCTTTCTTTCATTATACCGCTGTCTGGTTGATCAGCTTATCCAACACTTCATTCATAACGGACAACACTTTATACTGGTGGAACGTAAGTCGCTGGAACGTGAGGAGATTCTCTGTTTCCTCGTCCTCGTCCGCTCCGGACACGGACTGCCGCTGCAACGCCACGGCATCCTTAATATTTTTCTGGCTTTCCTGCAACGTCTGCGCCTTCTGGCAGTCAACGGCGATATCCGCCGTGAAAGACTGAAGGAACGCATCCGGCGCTCCATGCAGGAACATCTTCGAATCATCTTTTAGAATTGCTAACGCATGTATGTTTATGTTCTGTGATTCGCCTGGTAAATATTCGGAGTAGCAGGCAAATAAATTCTGATCTTCCAACACGGCATCGGTAATGCGCACATTCAGCGCCGTCATATAATAGTAGCTTCCTGTATAACTTCCGTTTTCTTCTTTCTGGGCCACGGAAGTAAATGAACTGTAATGGCCGTCTTTATCTTTCTGGGTAAAGATGTAATTGTCACCGGTAGCCGGCACCGTCGCATTAAAGAAGTCGATCCCCTTATTTCCGTTGGCATCATACCCCTCTTTATGAGCGCCGTTAAATGCCTGCGCGTATGTCCTGACAAACTCATTGAGCTGCGCCATATAATATGGCACCCCTTTATAATCCACACTATCGCCGACGATCATCTGACGGCCCTCATTGACCGCGCGCTCAAGTACCGTTGCCTGGCTGGCAGAAATATCATTCTTGAGTGTAAATGTATAGGAGAACTCACCAGTTTCCGAGACATCCACTTTGAAATCCTTGTAGTTGTATGTGTAATTACCGATCGTGATCTCGCCGTCGTCTGCCGGGATATTGAGCAGGTTCACG
>Ga0224748_10203_pt1 | contig 16387 bp, 15 predicted proteins | sample LIM_F_Water_Neg_FD_182074 | JGI IMG/M metagenome (GOLD analysis project Ga0224748, IMG submission 182074) | Enriched cells from gastrointestinal tract of the lab mouse from Pacific Northwest National Laboratory (PNNL), Richland, Washington... | ecosystem: Host-associated > Mammals > Digestive...
CTTCGTGCCTTCGCCGTCATAAAATTCAATGGAAATTCCCTCGTCGGACTGTTCAATGTTGCATTTTCCGTACTGGTTTTTAAAATTGTTCTCTATTCCGGCTCCATAAATATTTTTAAAAAGTACCCTGTCAATAAACTGCGCCTTGTCGCTCATTGGCAGGTCTTTCGTGAACACTTCATACAGCAGCATGTTCGGGACTGGACTCAGGAAACTGTTTTGGAAAAACCTGTCCATAGGCTCCTGCCATGCTGCCGCCGGTACTTTGTCAGGATCAAATGGCTTTGCCGGGGTATGGTATTCTCCGGTCATGATCAATGCGCCCAGTTCACGCTCTATGGTTTTCCAGTTTACATATCCCTCTTTTTCCGTCCCTCCCTCACGCCACTGGAAACGGATTCCTTTTTGTGAAGATGCGTCATATCCATGCAGTCCGTCCCCTTCCAGTTTCCAGCTTGAACCAAGCTGATTGTATTCCTTGCGGATTGCCTTTACTCGCTCACCTGAATCAGAAATATCCTGAAACATTGCATAAATACGCCTTTTCCCATGTTCATATCCACTGCCCTGCATAAGCATCTGCGTTATATACTCATGCGGAACGGTAAGCGCCTGTTCCGGCTTCTGGTAGGAATACTCTTTGGGAATCTCCAAATCCCCATTTGCCGCAATCAAAAAGGAAGCCTGTTCATAGCTTCCTTTTTGTGTTTCCGAACTCCCTAAAGAATTGATTTCATTCAGTTCCTGCTCAATTTCCCGGTCAAGTTCTGCTTTTCTGGTATTCTGCTGTTCACTGTCTGCTGTCTGCCGTCCGCTCTCCCCTAATGGAACTTCATCACTACCTCGTTCATCACGATTTCCTCTGCCTGCATCCTCGCCTGCTGCCGTAGCTGCCACATCTCCATTGTCGAGTTTTTGTCCTTCGGCGGGTTGTTCTTGAGAAAGCTGCCTTCCAGCTCGTCCATCATCCGGTTCGCCTCGTCCTCCACTTCCTGCATCTTCTCCGCCAGTTTCCCGAACCTCTGTAACGTCCGATATCTGCTGTTGTGGTTCTCTTTCAGGTACTCCATCGCCCTCACTGCGAACTTCCCTAAGTTCGTCATGTTCACCGTTTCCTCCGGTGCCGTGAGGTCCGGGTACAGCATCCCGTCCGCTCCCTCGTGATACGTCAATGTTATCTCTGCCATCTGCAATACTCCTTTCTTCCATCTGCTTTAAATCATTTGCTATGCCTCTCAGCACTTCACAGGATATATCGCTGAACAGAGATCCTAAACGGTAGACTTCCTCCTCTGTTGTAAATGCGGTAATGAAGGAGAAATCCTGTTTTTCAGTGGGAAGGTCAAAGCCGCATCTTGTAAATACCGCATACATGACACTTCTTTTTAACGCTTCCACTGCCGTAATCTCTTGCGCTCTGCCATTTTCTGTTATCTGTTTGTTTCCTGCCAGATTCACGAACTCGGTGATGCGTTCACCAAATTCTGAGTCCATTATGACTCCGATCTGCCTTTCTGTAAAGTCTTTTAGGAAAGATTTATCAGATTCTTTCCCTCCGGGCAGGGCAGCGCCCTCTTTTTCCCTTAACCATGCCGCATACGCTTTCGTGGTGTTCCTGTCAAGCTCCCACGTCAGGCGGCTTTCCCTGCCTCCGGTATCGGATATGTCGAAAACATACCGCATATCCGGCTTTAACGCCCTTGATGGGAAGATTGCGATGCCTTTGCTGCCACGCCTTACATACCGCCCTACCTTTTTCCATGTGTCGAAATCCGCAATCAGCGTTGCCCTCGGTCTTTGCTTGTAGACCATGAGGATATTGTCAAACTCATAGCGGTAGAGCTGCCCCGTCAGCCTGCATATGCTTTTCCATGCCTGCCCGCTTGCGGTCACTTCGTCTATGGCGGCATCATACAGCTTTGATGTTTTTGTGTCTGCGCTCATAGCCAGCCCCCTTTATCTGTTTTTCTCTTTTGGCGTTTTTACTGTCTCCTGCGCCTCCGTTTCATATACCTGTGCGGCATATTCCAGTTCCTTTTCCTGAAAGATTTCATAGAAAAACTCTGCAAAGCCCTCCCCGTCCGCACGTTCCGGCGCATCAGCAAGACCATCACACCACTGTCTGCACGCTTCTTCCAGTACCATAGGGAAAATCTTCTCCCTGATTTCGCTTGTCTTTATATCATCAAATGTCATATGCCTTATACCTCCAAAATTGATTTTCTAATATCCTTTCCGTCTATCTCGTCCCCAAGACAGTCCCATCCTTCGTACCTCTGCCTTGCGAACAGTTCTATCCGTGGCAGGTCCCCGCACAGCTCCACAATCCGCTCCCGTATCACGTCCGGCTTTTTGCTGTGTTCCATGATCCGTGCGTCGCACACCTGCGGGACGGCTTTCGATACCCTCTTTGGTCTGCCCTTTGTGCCTAAAATACAGATTTCCGAATTGGAGCGTGTCCAGAAGCCGAGTCCCATAAAGAATGTGTCAGCCTTTTTGTTCCGTTTTACCCAGTTGAACCCGCAGGTCTTATAGGTAAACCCCCATGATTCCATGACAGATATTCCTTCCAGCAGGCAGGGGAACGTGATCCACAAAAAAAGGATACAGTTGTCATCGGCTATATTTCCAACAGGCAATGACCTTATATCCTCAATGTTCATTGTATGGTAATGGTTTTCTGCGCTCCTGCCTTCCCCCTTTTTGGAATATACCTTGTACTGCCACGGGGGATCGGCATAAATGATGTTGTACTTCTTCCCCAATACGCCCTATACCTCCTGTACCTTAATCAGCGTGGAGAAAAGTCTGTATTCTTCCTTATCCATCTCAACCGTAAAGGAAACGGCATTTTCCCGCCGTCCTGCCCTGTCTCCCGCTTTCTTTATCTTCCTTGCAAGGCGCAGGAGGACAAAATTCTCCTTTGAAAGCTCCATGCACTCCTTAAAGTCCGTTCCCGCCGTTTCAAGCTGCTTCTGTCTTTCCTGAATCTCCGCCGCCAGTTTTACCCCTACTTCCTTTTTATCCGTAATGTCTATGGAAACCTCCGCCTTTGTCCTGCCGGACCGCTCCCACTCCTTATGCAGCAGCTTTACAAGATGCTCCATGTTTTTAACCGTCTCTTTTCCTGTCATTCCTTCCATATGGTTTTCCCCCTTTTTCATCGTGATTTTCCCGATATTTGTTTCTGTTCTTCCCTTGCATGGTACATTCCGTCATACATTCCATTATCAAGCATCTTGTCGAATACCTCCGGCTCGCTTGTCCCAAAAGTATTTTCCAGACAGTCCCTTGCGGCATTTCTTACCCTGTCGGGCAGTCCCTCCTTCTGCACCACGTTCTTCTGCATCCAGAAATTTCTCCGTACCATGTCCCGCAGGTCTGAAACATTCTCCACCCTGTCCGGCTCCCCGTACTCCTGTTTCAGAATGTCAAAGTCAATCCTTGTAATGTCCTGCCCAAGATAAACGCCGTGATCCCACTCTATGCCCGTAACCACGCTGTCATCGTCAGGACGTTCCCCTTTGGGGTATCTCTCATACAGCTTTACACCCCTGCCGACTATGAGCTGGCTGTCAGTCAGGCTCATTACAAGCAGATTGTCAGGGCTTAATGCCGCAAGCACACGGTAGTCATTCCCGTTCATGTTATGCAGCACTTCCCCGGCATGGAAAGTATGCTCCACACGCTCATAATGCAGATACGGGAACTGGGGCTGTCCGTCCGGCTTCAGGTTATATATCCGCAGGACGTCAAGACAGTCCTTAGAACAGCGTTCTGTATCAAAAGACCATTCGCCGTCATTAAAATATCCTGAAAGGAACTCCCTTAACTGCGGTTCACTCCTGCAAAATGACGCATGGATACTCTTGTTTGCCGCAATATACAGATCGCTCCAGTCTGCCTTTCCTTTTTTCGTTCCGTACAGTTCATTTATGCTTCCGGCGATATTCTCCACTACATAACCGTCACGCCACAGCCCTAATGTCTCTCCCATATAATCCGTCAGTTCCTGTAAATAATTGGTTTCCGTCCCTTTGTGGTTTTCCACCACCATAATCATATCTTCTAACTTCACGATTTTCTCCTTCCACCAAAAAAGGCAGTCCGTTTATCGGCACTGCCCCATCTCCATGCCAAACTGGAACAAAGAAAGCTGTCCGTTCCCCTGCTCCGGCTCTTTTTTCTTTTCGTCTATCAGTTTCATCATCTGTGTCGCACACCGGGCAAAGGACTCCAGATAGCTCTCCGGTCTGCCTGCATGACGGCGCATTGTGATCAGATCCCCGTCCTTTATGGCTCTTGCAAGCCCGGACGCATACCCAAGCACACTATGAAGGCATATCTGCTTTGCCTCTTTCTCTGTCAGCATGTCCTTGTTTGCAAGGAGATAGAAAAAGTTCGGATCGGAAATATAATATTCCAGCGCCTGCGCCGCACCGTCCTTTATCTCCCCCACCCTCGCCATATAGTTCTCATTTACTTCCGGCGGCACTTCCCGGTAAAAGATTTCCGGGTATTTTTCATAATCCCTGCCGTACTCTTCCACCATCCTGTTTTTATAATACATGATATGGTTTCTTACAAGGTTCATGTTCGTGCCGTCCGCATAGGACGGATCGCTGCCGCCATGCTCTTTCAGGTATTCCCACCGCTCAAAAGATTTTGCAAGTTCTTCCGCAAGGTTTTCTTTTTCTTTCTTCTTTGCCATTTTAACCTCCCTCCGAAAGAGCGCTGCATCTGCGTTCTTTCAACTGCTTTAGCAGTTTGTGAAGTTTTAGTATTTCTTTGCCTGCGTACTTTGCAGGCTTAGAAATACTCTTCATGCTTATCTCGGTCTGCCTATGAACACAATGGAAGAACGCCCCTGCACTGGTCTGTATACCACGCCAAGCCGTGTATTTGCCGCCTCTACCACCTTTCCGTTGCCTGCATAAATCGCCACATGCGAAATGTTCATAAAGCGACCGTTCCTTTCATAACTGTAAAATATCAGGTCCCCCGGCTGCATCTCGTCATAGTTCACAAGCAGGTTGTTGTCATAGCAGTATTTTCCCTCGCTTGCCGCCGTATTGGAGCCTTCATACATGATGCTTACCCCCGCACTGCGCCATGCATAGTAGGCGAGTGAGCTGCAGTCATAATAATCCCCGCTGTCACGGTATGCCTGACTGTACGGGTATCCTACCTTTGACAGTGCAAACGCCACGACCTTCCTTCCGTTTTCATCTGAAATGGCATCCACGACTGCCTGATACTGTTCGGGCGAAATCGTTTCCCCCGGATCGCCGCCCCCGCCAGTGTAGCCGAGCATTGCAAGGTATTCCGGCTTCATCAGTTCGGCAAGCATTTCCTGTTTTTCCGCATTGAACCCATAGACGGAAACCATGTCATAACACGTTTTCAGTTCCACGTTGACCTCTTTGACCGTCGTGGTTGTCGTGTTGCCTTCTTCATCCGTCTCCGTGTCCGTCCTGCTGGAAATGGTATAGCTGCACATATCGTCAAAGACGGCTTTTAAGTTCTGCTTTGCCTTATCCGTCATGTCCGTTGCCGTGTCGCCGTCCCCATGCTTTACCATGTAGACCATGAGAATGTCGCAGAAATTGTCCGGTGTGCCGGAACCCTCATAATTTACATAGATTTTTTCGCTTGTGTCATATCCGGCATGGTTATCCAGTTCCTCATTGACCTCATCATTAAATTCCGACACATACGCCGACAGGACTTCCTGTATTGTCTCCCCCGACGATATGGACGGAAAGAATACCGCAAACGGCGAATTATAGATAACCGCTATGATGGCAATGACCGGAAGCGCAATAAGCGCCACTACCGCAAACAGCGCAAGCAGGAACATCCCCACATACCGCACGATATACTTTGCCATCATGGAAAAGCGCATCAGCACAATGTCCTTTAATGCTTTCCCGATATTATCCTGGTTATCGTGACTGCCCTGGCTGTCATCATGCCGCAGCTTTGCCACAAACAGCTTTATCATGCGGTTTCTTGTGGAATTTTTCAGGTCACGCTTATCCATTGCGATCCCGGCGGCTTCGCCCGCTGCAATTCCGGCAAGTACGCCGCCTGCTCCTGTCCCTGCCGTGGCTGCTGCCGTCTTTGCCGCCGCCTTTGATGTTTCTTTCGCAGCTTTCTTCCCTGTTTCCTTTGCCGCTTCCTTTGCCGCCGCCTGTGCGGTTTTCCTTGCTGTCTTGACCGCACTCTCCTTAACCGCCTTTTCCCTGATACGGCTTCCGGACTGTTTTTTCCTGAGTTTATCCTGTTTTGCTTTTGCCGCTTTTGAACGGTAAAGGTTCCTGCCCGCATCCACGGCATTTGTGGCAGGCTTCGCCAGCATGTAAGCCGTCATGTACGCATCATGGACTTCACTGCCGCCTTCCATTTCATCTAATGCAGTCCCAGCCGCCACTGAAGCAGTACCGGAAGGAAGGGAAGGCTTCTTTTTGACTGCCGCCTCTTTTTTCGCTTTTGCTACACGGTACGAAGCAAACCCTGTCTGCTTTGCATACATACGGTTTTCTTTATTCACGGACTGCCGCACTTCCTGTTCTTTCCCCTGTCTGCCCTGTGTGTTTCTGTCCGCATATCTGTCCTGTGCGGTTGCGCCGCCGCTTCTGTCTTGTGTTGCTCCACCGCCATATTTACCCTGTACGGTTCTGCCTTGTGTTGTTCCGCTGCCATATCTGCCCTGTACGGTTCCGCCGCCACTTCTGCCCTGTGCGGTTTCATTTCCTTTTCTGTCCTGTATGGTTGCGCCGCCGCTTCTGCCTTGTGTTGTTCCGTTTCCTTTTCTTTCCTGTACAGGTCTGCCGCCATCGCTGCCCCTGTACTCCATGCCGTCAGCCGCCGTTTCTGTCCGCACCGTTTTCCTCTTATCCGTAACATGGACGGAACTCCTTTTTAACTTTATCTTCCCGTCTGCCGCCACGCTTTTCTCTGCCGCACTTCCGGCAATCTTCGGAACGTGCTGTACGGTAAGGATATTCCTGCCCTTGATTTTTGTTTCCGGCGCTCCCTTTACTTTCAGTTTGGGCTTTTCCTTTGTGTGGATCACCATAGGCTTGTCATCCACTTTCTTAATGTTCAAGCTGCCCCACCTCCGTTTCCTGCAAAAAAACAGCACCTAAACCATATGGCTCAGATGCCGCAAATGCTGTCACATTACCTTACTTTCCGCTGCGTTGTCTCATGAGCAAAGTCCGAATCGTACTTTCCACCCTCAAGATTTTTCAGGAATACCTCCTGTCTGCCTGTCCCAAATTCTTCATACATCGCCTTTACTGCTTCACTTTTGATACTGTCGGTTGCAAATACATTTTGGGACAGCGTATAGAAAAAATTGAACTGATTCCGCAAATGTGAATGATATTCGTCCAGTTTCTTCATCTGCCCAGGCGTTCCGCACTCCTGCCGTAATCTTCCATCCCTGCTGATTCCCAATACATCCAGGCGGTCAAGACAATTTTCGGAACATCTCTGCTCATCAAATTTCCATTCCTTATCCGTGTTATATCCTCCCCGCAGAAATGCTTCCAGTTGTTTTTCATCTGCACAGTACCTTGCACAAAGTGTTGTATTTTCTGCAAAACAGCTTTCCATCCACTTCTCTTTTTCTCCGCATGTCATTCCAAGCGTCGCCATGTCCTCTGCAAGTTCTTTCAATGACAACCAGCTTTCCTTCACTGCGAAATCAAGGAAATCCATAAGTGAATTTGTCTCACTCCCATTGTGTTTTTCCGTCACAAGAATCATATCCGTAACATTCATAACAGCCTCCAGTCTGTAAGGACAGAGCCACAAGCCCTGTCCTTAACACTTTGTTCTCAGGGTATAACCCCTGCTTTACTGCAATTACCCATCCATGTTTTTTCTTCATTTAACAGAAAAGGGAGCGCCCCTGCCGAGCCGCTCCCTTAATTCTGCCATAAATGCCTTTCCCCTTATTGGTTTCCCCATGCGTATACACTCTTCCTCAAAACAGAACCGGGTTTCAAGCTCCCTCACTGTATAATCAGCCCTGAATGTACGGAAATTTCTGTCGTCCCAGTCTTTTAACTGTTCCCAGAGTTCCGGGAAATTCAGCCTTAATTTCCTTAAGTCCTCAAGCGACTGTAACGGACAGCACCAGCATGAAACACGGTCAAAAATTTTATACAGCCCGCCCCAGTCATATCCCTTACTGTAACAGTATTCGAGACAGTCTGCCTCCGTCATTCCCCAGTCCACCAGCGGATGGACGTGGTTCGGGTTCTGGTTGTTTTTCCGCTCAAGCCTTTTCTGTTCGTCGGCTGCAATCCCCACATAATGCCGCATCTCATAATATGGCTTGAACGCTTTCAGGAACCGCTCCCTCGGCTCTTCTTTCAGTTTTTTGGTGCACCACCTCATTCTGGGACCTGCCCATCCGTGTCCTGTCATGCCTTCGCCATACCTTATGGTAATTGGGGAATCAGCGCCCCTTTTTGTGGGCTGTTCAAACATCATATACTCAAATGACTGTTCTGCCTTTACCCTTGTAATTGAAAGTCCCGTCTCTTTCTCCACCCTGTCAATGTGTTCATACATCTGCGGAAATTCCAACCCAGTATCACAGAACAGGATACAGTCGATGGGAATATCTTCTTCTATCATCTTTAGCAGCATTGCAGTGCTGTCCTTGCCCCCGGAAAATGAAACCACATTAAATACAGGCTTATCCACGTCCAGCACCTCCGTCCGGGCAGTCGTGCATATTCACGGACTGATGCGCCGCCTTATTTCTTTCCCTCTCCAGTGCGATTTTTTCGTGGATATTTGTGTTGTATAAATTATAGAGGTCTGTACCCTTCTCAATGGTATTGTCAAAAGGGATTACCACGTTCCCGCACTTCATAAGCCCCATGCCGCTTGACGTGTTGGTTACAAAGCGCAACTGCGCCTCCGACACGCCGATGACCTCTTCCATGCGTGAACTGTCCGTGTTCGCCTGTTTCAAAAGCGCCACGAACTCCGAGTTGGCAAGCATGGTAGTAGCCGTATAATTTTGCAGCAGGTCAACGATGTTCTGCGTGATCCCGGTACACAAGCCGCCCTGTTTCCTCACTTTCTTCCAAAGCTGCTGTAAATACTTTGCGGAATACTCCGAATTTAACAGGACGTGGAACTCGTCAATGTAGAGCCATGTTGCAATGCCCCTCTTGCCGTTTGCAATGATACGGTTCTGTATGCTCTCCATCATTACAAGCATTGTAATAGGGGATAATTCCGTACCCAAGTCACGGATTCCGTACACCGTAAAGCGGTTATCCACATCAACATTCGTCTGGTGGTTGAAGATATTCAGCGAGCCGTTGACAAACAGTTCCAGCGACAAGGCTATATCCCTTGCCTCGTCCTCCGGCTGGTTCATCAGTATCTCATAAAAATCGGACATAACCGGCACATATTTCTCCCTGTTCCTTGCAATCTCAATGTAGAGCCTGCGCACACAGCGGTCAATAATGGACTTCTGCCTTGAATTAAGGCTTTCCCCCATGCACTGTTCACACAGTCCGAGCATAAATTCGCCTTTTTCCCTTATCATGCCCTTGCTGTCGTTCAAATCAAGACTCCATACGTCCATGTCAAGCGGATTGACATAGTTATCCGTATAGGTTGACATGTTTACCACCGTACCGCCGTAAGTCTGGGCAATGTCAAAGTATTCATTCATCGGATCAATGACGATAATTTCATCATTGCCGGAGAGGAACACGTTGCCCATTTCCATTTTACAGAAGAACGACTTGCCCGAACCGGGAACACCGAACACAAAGCCGTTGCCGTTAATCAGCTTTTTGCGGTTCCCGATATTGATGTTCTTTGATACCTGATTGATACCGTAATAGCAGCCCTGTTTGTCGTTCAGTTCCTGCACATTAAAAGGCATAAGCACAGCAAGGCTTTGTGTCAGCATGGTCCGCATGGTTTCCACCTGTCTTACGCCAATCGGCAGTGCGGTATTGAGTGACTCCCTCTGCTTCAGATAGTGTTCCTCTATCGTGACGGAGTTGCGCTTGCCTATGGTTTCCACCGTCTCCGTCATGCTGTCAAGCTCCTCTTTCGTGTCCGCCATAAGGATAACCGTTACGGACACATAATAAAGGCACTGGTCATTTTCCCTTACGTCGTCCATGATTTCCTCAATCTCTTTCTTCTCAATCCTTTTGTTATACGAGATTTCCGATGAAAAATCGTTGTTTTTGTTCCTCACACGCTGCTGCCTGATGATGTCCGACTCAATGCCGAGGTACTTCTTCTGCAAAATCTTTGTTGTCATGTCCTTTGGGATAGGGACAACATCAATGCTTGTAATGGAATGTACCGGAAGGCTTGTGATCTCATTCAGGAAACGGTCTGAAAGGCTGGACGGGTATTTCTTGATGAACAGCGCCCGGCAGAATTTCTTTTCGTCCTTGAAATAGTCCGGGTAAAACTGTATCATGCCGTTGCACAGGTCATTGCGGAAGTCCGCACCGACCTTCCTTGCCTCCCTGATGTCAAAATCAAAGCTGCCCTCATCCCCAAGATGGTAGTAGTCATACAGCACCTTGATACGCTCATTGCCGGAAAGCGGCACAATTTCCGCACCAAGCTCCCCGAACGCCTTATGAACTGATGCCTCAATGGTTGCAAACTGCGCCTTTGCCTCCTCAAAGTTCTTGCGCTCAATGGTAATGGTAAGGTAGCGCTCCTGTTCAATCCCCTGCCTGCCCTCATGGATCTTCTGCTCCATGATGTCGTTGTAAATCTTTCGGAAACCGTTATAGCCGTCATCCTGTTTCTGTAAGAACACATAGTCCCTGACCTGTTCCATGTCCTTGTTCTTGTTGTTGATTGTGATCTTGAAATTCACGTCCAGCGAGTTTAAAAACTTGCAGTAACGCTCAAAGATGTCAATCTGCTCTGTTTCATTCGTAGTGGTATAGTTGATGTCCTGAAAACGGTAGCACTTTGAAAAGCGGTTTTTTGCCACCTCAAATATGCCGTTCTCTGCCACCTTCATGATCTCAATCGTCTGTTGTATGGATTTCGGAGTCTTGTAAAGCGGTTCGCCTGCTTTTTTCAGCTCCTTGAATCCGTCTGCAAATAAGCCCAAATCTGACCTTCCTTTCTATGCTGCTTTCAGCATTGCCATAAGGTATTGCAGCCGGAAAGTTCCGGCTGCATGATACCGGAACTTCCCGACCTGTAAAGGTCAGTTATTCCATTAATAGTTACTCCCGCTTATTCCTAGCGTCTTACCCTGTAAACGATCACACCGGCTGCGGCTGAAATGACTGCCAGAACCGCCAAAATTTTTACAACTCCCTTTTTCATGCGCCTGTCTCCTTTCCTGCCTGTTTACGCCCTCTCAGTGTTTTGCCCTGTAAATGACTGTGCCGATAACGGCTCCCACTACTACTGCAACGATTCCTGCCACTGTCTTCCATGTCCTCTTTTTCATTCTCATTTCCTGCCTTTCTTATTTTTTTTACTGGTTTTCTTTTTCCTGCTGCCTTTCTTTCCGCCCTTTTTCTTATCCGCCTTTTTCGCCGCTTCTTCTTCCATGCGGATTTCATGGATTGTTTCCTCCCCTTCGGTGGACACATAGGCAAGCGGGCGGTTTGCAAAGAGCATACGCATCTTTCTTCCCATATACTCGTAAAACCCCATGCCGTTAAATGAATAGAACCCTCCAAGCGCTATCGGGGCGGCAACGGGGATTGCCACATACACACTGGGGGTAAGACCGATATAGCGGTACAGCAGCAGCACGATCCCGCCGCCCGCCGCAACCGACGCCACGGAGAAGATAAGCTGCTTTGCCGTCAGCCCCATGACAACCGATTCCTTGTAGCGGTCAATATCCTTGTTGATTTCAATTACCATCCGTAATACCTCCTGTTTCCGGACTTTTCCGCCATCCATGCCCGCACGTCCCGCTGCATCTTCCTGTTTCCAGATCTGCAATGCATTTTAATATTGGGTATGCCTGCTGTGGAACCACTGCATTTCCAAGTGCTGCCATTCGCACTCCCCAGTCCGCTTCTTTTTCCGTCACCCTGCTGATTTCTCTGGGTTCCCTGTTCCATATCCTGTGTCCGTCCATCCACAGGGAAATCCCATCAGCCATTCCACCCATGCCGGATTGATGCGGTACTTCCTCATATCCAGCATGATAAGCTCTGTAAATAGCTGTTTCTGTTCCTCCGTCTGCGGCTTCTGCGGCACTGTCCCTGTCTGTCTCATAATTTCGGGACTGCAGAGGATTACCATCTGTAAATCCGGTGCCCACATTTTTCCCGTTGAATTGATCTTCTTGAGGACATTTTTCCTTGTCCTGCCAAGCGTCACACTTGTACGCTCCATTGTCCCGATGCTTGCAACAGGAGTCGGGTAAGTGGCCGGTAACAAACACCCTTTTTCTTTCATGCCACGCACCGACACCGATAGCTGGTAATACGAATGTCCTGACTTCGTATCCCGCTTCTTCCAGGTCAGAAACCGTCTTGTCGAGTCCCATGTTGAGGAATCCAGCAACATTTTCTCCAAGCACCCAAGCGGGTGAAAGTTCCCTGATGACCCTGAGCATTTCCGGCCAGAGATAACGCTCATCGTCAAATCCCCTTCTTTTTCCTGCATAGGAAAAGGGCTGGCAGGGAAATCCCCCTGTAATGAGCGTGACTTCTTTTTGTTTTGTCCTTTCATATAACACCTCCCGTGTAAGTTCCTTGATATCAGGAAACCTTGGTACGTCCTTCCAGTATTTTTCCAGTACATGGTTCTGGAAATCCCCCTGTTCACACTGGGCTATGGTTTTAAACCCCGCTGCCTCTGCTGCAATGTCAAGCCCGCCAATCCCTGTAAACAGGCTGATGTGTGTCAGTTTTTCCATTTTCTTCCCCCTATCTGCTCTTTTCCTTTTTCCCCGGCTTTTTGTCCAGTCCGTTTGCATGTTCATACGACTCCGTTCCATATGGACACAGCTTCTTTAATTTTTCAGCATCAAACTGATAAAGGGGATAATCATACCCGCCGATGTTCTTCTGTAATCCTGTAAACTGCCCTATCCTGTTTTTTACAAGGAACTCCTCTAATTCCGGCATACATTTTGTGTCAACCAGCGCACAGTAGGCAGGAAGGGAACCGGCAAAATTAACCGTCACATCTTCATACGGCTCCTGGCAGATGGCATCCAGCGGGACATAAAGCGACACACACAGCCCGTCCGTTTTTGGATAGCAGCCGACATCAACCGTCACCTGTTCCGTTGTCCCTGTCCAGCGTTCAAATTCCAGTATTTTTTCATCCTTCCGCCCTGCCTCTGCCGGTGCGTAAACCGATCCATTCTGTTCCATGAGCTCCGCATACTGGCAGATATGGAACAGGAGGTTTCCGATTTCCGTATGGTATTCATCAACGTAGCGGCAGGTGCTTTCCGAGGTATGCCCCCATGCGTCCCTGGCTTTTATCCTCTCCCCGTCCGCTATGCGGAACAGCTCGTTATATCTGCTGTCAATGAACCGGATGCCTTTCTCCGCCTCCCTGATGTGGCTGTCCAGGCGTTCTTTCACATAACAGTGTATTTCCACGTTATAATCGTCCCCTGCCGGATCACAGCGCATCAGGAATGCATGTGTTTCCGTATCGGCCCGAAAACCATACTCTGTCCCGTTCCTTCCCTGCACTGCATTCTGCGGGTGCTGTGCCATATATTCCCGCATTGTGTCAAGGTTCTGTATAAATCCGCTTTCACTGGAACAGAGGCCATGCAGGACTTCCGAAAGCCCTGCTTCAAATTCGTCTGTTTTCAGCCGTCTGTTCATGTCATGAAAAACGGAACCAAATTCTTTATCTGTCCCGTATCTTCCCTGCAGCACGCCGACGCTTCCTGTCTGCCCGCCGATCTGCATACTCTGTCTGTAAGTGTATTTCTGTTCTGACTGTGTCAATGGTCTTATTTCCATACTGACCTCCTTATAATCCTAATGCCTTGCTTGTAAGCGACTGTGCCCCTTTGACGCTCCCCACGGTAAGGGCAATCGTAAAGGTCATCTCGCACAGGTAAATGAGCGTTTTCGCCCAGTCTGCGTAACTGCCCGTAAAGGACGGAAGCCCCGCACTGATGAAGGCATTGCACAGCATGATCGCAAGCGCCATCGTGACTGCCTCAAACACCACGGATAAGAAATATTTGGCATAGGAGCTTGCCGTGTTTGCCACGTTCCGGTTTCCTGCCAGCGTGGAAAAGGCAATGGAGCCAACCGGCACGATGACCATGATCTTTAGAAAACGGAAGTACACCGTGTATATCATAAAAAAGCCACAGATAATGACAATGACGCTCAACAGCGCTGCCAGTATCAGCATGATAAGCCCCTCACCAAAACCCAAATCCTTTATGACGTCCGCCTGTGCGCTGTCAATGGTAAGCGTCGTGTATCCGCCCGCCGACAGTGCGTTCACAAGGTTCCCGATGGTGTTGAAAAATGCCTTCATTACCGTGACATTGTTTGCCACGAGCCATTCTGAAAGTCCGAGCCTTATCAGCATACGCAGGATTACCTCAAAACGCATTTCCTCACGCACGTCCACGCTCTCCGAACAGAACCCGATCACGAAGAACAGCACCACAAGGGAAGAACCCACTGCCACGAAAACCGGCTCCACGCTTTCCACCAGTCCCCACGGACCGCCTCCCTTGAAATTTACAGGGGACTGTCCCAGCAGGGCGAATACAAGGCTTACCTGGTTGTTCCAGAACCCGAACACCATTTCCAGAAGAGCCAGTATTTTGTCCCCAAGCTTGAAAATATCCACTTAATCCTCACCTCTTTCTCTACATCCAATATTGGCAATGCGGAAGAACGCATAGGATATGCGTTCTTCCTGTGTGAAATTTTAGATTTTCTTAGCCTGCGTTCTTGGCAGGCTTAGAAAACCTTTTCACACTTTTCTTAGAAACCGAGAAAAGTAAGGACAGTGGAAATGCCCGCCATCATAACCCCGGCTACAATGCCCTTGAGCGCCGAGTTCATGGTTGAAGAATCCTGCTGCTGGTATGCCTGTGCAAACTCCATGACGTTCTTTGCAAGGATAATGACACCCACCGCACCGATGACCGCAATCACGAGTGTCTTTAAGTTGTCAAGGGGCTGTGTGATCGCCGTGGTTCCTGCCCCTGATGCAAACACTGTCATAGGCAGTCCGCCCACGGCAAGGTACGCCGCACCGCAGAACGCCGTCACAGCCTTCTTTGCCCCTGAAAATCTTCCCTTTCCTGCCTTTGCCTCTGCTGCCACTGTCTCCGCTGCCATTGTTCCTGAAATAATCTCTGTTCTACGCATAAAAATAATCTCCTTTTCCATTTTGGTTTTTAAATTGTTACCGACTGCTCTATCATGACGGGGGACTTTCCCCCGGAATACTGTTCAATCGGGCTTTCCCCGATGCGTTGCTGCCTTAACCACCCCCTTTCCATTGGAAACTGCCCTAATTATCCGAATGCCGCACGGTCTGGAATGTCTTTCTGATCTCACGCATCTTTATGACGTCCGTTTCCGGGTAGAATACCGCCAGTATGGTCTTTGTGGACATACCGAGCGCAATCATCTTATGCAGCTCGTCTTTCTGCTCTTTGGAATACTTCCACTGTGCCATACGGTTCATTATGGTATCCTCTCCTTCAAGCCTGCGCCCTCCGGCTTCCGGCTTATCCTCCTTATCCGCTGCCCGTTCCGGTTCCGCCGCCTCATGCGCCGGCTCATTGTCTGTTTCTTCCTCCGGCGCATACATGAGTTCATTGTCCTGTTCCCTGTCAAGCTGTTCCTTCTGCTCCTGTTCCTCCATGCTGATGAAGCGTTTCTTCATGCCTGCATCCGTGAGAAGTTCAAAGTCCCTGTAGTCGATTTTGTCAATGTAGACATTTTCGCCCTTCTTTTTCAGCTCCTCATAATAGGAGAGCGCCTTTGGCGTCAGCAGTTGGAACGGCAGCGCCTGTCCGCCCCCTCCGCTGTTTGGTACATGGACATACGGTTTCCCCTTCCCGTCGGCGGTCTGGTCAAATGCCGGATGCCCGAACGGGATAAACTTGCTGTCCATGATCGGATCAAAGCCACGGATAAAGATAATGCACTTCTTGTTGTCCAGCTTCCGCACTTCGTCCGGTGTGAAAAGCTCCCTGCCAAGCACGTCGTAATTGCGTGAGGAACTCCCCTGCCTGCCCTTTGTCTCGCCGCTTGATTTCTTGTCAATCGTGCCTTTTCCGAGCAGTTCCGAGACATACTTGTGCGTACTCTGCTCATTGCCGCCGAGATAGATAAACGTGTCGCAGTTGCCCGGAATGGTTTCCCATGTGTCCTTG
>Ga0224748_10204_pt1 | contig 16378 bp, 22 predicted proteins | sample LIM_F_Water_Neg_FD_182074 | JGI IMG/M metagenome (GOLD analysis project Ga0224748, IMG submission 182074) | Enriched cells from gastrointestinal tract of the lab mouse from Pacific Northwest National Laboratory (PNNL), Richland, Washington... | ecosystem: Host-associated > Mammals > Digestive...
GTGACGTGAGATGTTATCAGGAGGACGGATCGGTGCGTTCTGGAGTGGCGGCCATCGCAGGTCTTTCATTGGAAATAATTCTTAATTCTACTCCGTCAGGTTCAGATTTCATATTAGAAATCTTATAATTCTTCATAAAATGCGAGACATCTTTTTTCTGCGCATAGCATTTCCATACAGATTCCTTCATAGAAGCTATGAGCTGTGCCGCTGTGCCTCTGTGAACCAGTTCCCCTTCCCGCATCAATAATATTTCATTGGCAATATATTCGATATCTGATACAATATGAGTAGACAAGAGCACCAGACGGTTTTCTGCCAGCTCACTGATAAGGTTGCGGAAGCGGATGCGCTCATTCGGGTCAAGCCCTGCCGTGGGTTCGTCCAAAACCAGCACTGCCGGATCATTGAGCATCGCCTGGGCGATTCCAGCCCGCCGTTTCATTCCTCCAGATAATTTTCTCATTTTCTTATTTGCCGCCTTGGACAGACCTACGCCTGAAATCAGGTCATTGACCCTCTTTTTGGCGACTACAGGGCGCAGCCCTTTGATAGCTGCAATATACAAAAGGTAATCCTGTACTGTAAACTCTGGGTAAAATCCAAAGTCCTGGGGAAGATATCCCAATTTTTTCCGATAATTTTCACCCATTGACATAATATCCTTTCCGTCGCAGGTGATGGTGCCGCTGGTAGGTCCCAGTAACGTGCAGATCATCCGCATCAACGTGGTCTTTCCTGCACCGTTTACTCCCAGCAGTCCGTAAACACCGTTTGTCATAGTGACATTCAGGTGATTTACTGCGGTAAATTTTCCAAATTTTTTCGTTAAATCAATGATGTTCAATTCCATCAAATCTTACCTCCCAACATTTGCTGCAGTTTTGCAGCGTTTTATAAACAACAAAAATCAAAAACAAAAACGCAAGTCCCAAAAGTCCCAGCCATACAGGCAGCAGGATCACAGAATAAACCTCTTCATTTATAGTAATCAGCCACCAGAGAACGCACCACAGAAAACAGGCTGCCACAGACAGAGATTCGCTGACGTCGAAGTTTGTGCACAACATTCCGAAGCAGATACAGGCTGTCACTACCATAGGGAATAAAAATTGCGCGGTTAAGACCAGAACCGTAACATGCAGATTTGTCAGCAGCACGGTACAAAATACTGTCAAAAAACAGAAATCCGCCAAACCAAACAAAAGAATCCTTGCCGCATAAATCTGCCGCAGAGAATAATAAGCTGACGCCTCAATTTCCATACTGCAGCAGCTTCGGTTTTTCCACAGTTCCGGAATGGCAAAAACGACAAACAATACGCCTGCAATTCCCATAGTCCTGTGAATCAGATAATCTTCCTCTATAGTTGTCAGCAGCAATCCGGCAGCCAGTAAAAAGAGCAGCTGCAGCAGCCACCATCTCTTTCTCACCAGTTTCAACTGCACCCATAAAAATTCCAGATATGTCAGCATCCGTCCTTGTTCTATCTCGTAAAAGGCGTCCCTGGACTTACGGGCAGTTTCGGTGATATTACGTTCGTCCAGGTGCACAACTGTCTGTTTTTGATACAATTCCATCCGTTCTTTCAATTCCATATGTTTCCTCCCTGCATGAATCTCATCGAGGGTCTTCCCCGATGAACTGTTCCAGTTTCTTTTTCGCGCATCTTAATCTGTATTTTACCAGCGGAAGCCCCAGGTTTAGTACATCTGCAATTTCTGACAGTTTCAATTCCTGAAAATAATACAAAATTACCACATCCCTTTGCTCCTCAGGAAGCTCTCTCAGAGCTGCCTCCACCACTATGCTGTTTTCCAGATTTTTTAATAAATTTGTGGAAGAAGAAGCTTCTTGTTCCAGTGTTTGCTTTTCCACAGGCAGTTCTTTTTTCTTTTTATAGTAATTTTTGCAGAGATTTCCGGCAATGGTGTACAGGTAATTTTTTGTTTTTCCCATGCAGCGGTATTCCGGCAGATTCGTAAAAAATTTTAAAAAAGTTTCCTGGGTCAGATCTTTTGCATATTCTGCGTCAGAACAATGATACCTGCAATAGTTGAATATCTCTTCGTAATACTTGCGGATAAACTTGTCAAAGGCATCTTCCTCTCCCTGTTTCATTTTTATAATCAGAAGGAAATCTACATCCACAATGTCCTCCTTTCTTCTTTTTCATGCTCCAAACGTTTTTCACATCTAATATAAATAACAACTCAGACCATCAAAAAGATAGCCTGAGCTGCTATTTGTTAACTATTGGTAACAGATTATTTCTAACGCCGCATTTCTGCAATTGTTAATTAACTGCCAATTTGGCGTCGTTTTGCTATACGGCACTATAATATAAACTATTTAAAAATCATATATTTTCTTTTTCAAAATACGGTAGTTCAAGCAATATTGTGTTGATTTTATGAAACATTTATGATATAAATATCTCATAAAACCTTTTTAGGAGTGGATTTTTCAAGAGGATTCTTTTTTCGCCACATAATTACCGCTGGTAATTATGTGGCGTTTTTCGTTCTATAGGAAAGACCTTGATACGTTAAAATGACAGTATCTTTCTGTAAAATAAAAAATATGTACAGATTTTTCCTAAAAGAGGCGGGAGAATCCACGCAGCAAGAATATAAAGGAGGAAAAGTTTATGGAACAAACGTTTATGAAAGAGAGAAAAATTCTGCCGTTGGTGTTAGCCATGTCGCTGCCTATGGTAATTTCCATGGCAGTTAATTCACTGTATAATATTATCGACAGCTATTTTATAGCCAAAGTAAGTGAAGACGCCATGACTGCGCTCGCTCTTGTCTATCCGGTACAGAACCTCATCAATGCGATTGCCATTGGTTTTGGCGTCGGACTGAATGCCGTGATCGCGTTTTATCTGGGCGCCGGAGAACAGGAGCAGGCAGACAAAGCTGCCACCCTTGGGACATTTTTAAGTTTTATACATGGAATATTGCTGATGGTAGTCTGTATTGTTGGGATGCCTCTGTTTTTGAAAAATTTTTCATCGGATCAGCAAATTACAGATTTGGCGCTGATCTATTCTGGCAGGGCATTCTTGTTTTCCCCTGTCATCAATGTAGGCTTATCTTTTGAGAAAATATTTCAGTCCATTGGCAAAATGAAAGTGTCTATGTTCAGCATGATATGCGGGTGTGCAGCTAACATTATTTTAGATCCTATCATGATCTTCGGAATCGGCGTGTTTCCTGCTATGGGCATTACAGGAGCTGCTTACGCCACTGGTATCGGACAATGCATTACACTGCTGGTATACCTGTTCTGTTACCTTTTCCGTCCAAATTCAATAAAAATACACAAAAAACACCTGTGCTTCGATTTTATGGTCATTAAAAAAATATATTCTATCGGTATCTCTGCAACCCTGAACCTGGCACTGCCTTCATTACTGATTTCTGTTTTAAACGGACTGCTGGCAGAATTTTCTGAAAAATACGTCCTTGTACTGGGCGTATATTATAAACTGCAGACCTTTATATATCTGACTGCAAACGGAATTATCCAGGGAATCAGACCTTTAATGGGATATAATTTCGGAGCTGGGGAATATGGACGTGTCAAAAAAATTTATATCACTTCATTAACGATGAATGTTGGAATTATGATGATTGGAATGATATTATCCTGGACAATTCCAGAACATTTGATTGGATTATTTACAGACAATTTACAGACAATAAAAATTGGCGTATCTGCCCTGCACGTAATCAGTCTGGGATTTATGGTGTCTGCTGTTACCATCACCTGCTCTGGCGCACTGGAAGGGCTGGGGAAAGGAATCCATTCTCTATTCCTCTCATTTTTGAGATACGTTGCCATAATTATACCAGCAGCCTATATATTCAGCAGATTTTGGGGTTCTGACGGAGTATGGTATTCTTTTTGTTTTACTGAATTTGTAACAGCATGTTTCGCCGGCCTGATTTACCGTAAAGCATTACGATAATACCTCTCCCATACGAATGGAAACTTCTCCGTCACTGTTTTTATTTTTTATTAGCTCCTCGCGGACACGAACAGCATTGGGAGAAAACAGCAGAATAATGGTTGACCCGCCAAATTCAAAATATCCTTTTTCACTGCCGGCAAGAATATGATCATCTGTCCCTGATACCCGCACATGATTACTTATTTTTCCCACCAGCAGCGCACCTATCTCCATCTGAACCATGGTTCCAAATTGATCTGTGCGGATAACCTGATATTCTCTGCTGTTTTGCGCAAACACCGGAATTTCTCTCAGAGCAATCGGGCGTACACAATGCAATTTTCCAGATATTTTTCTGGAATGAAGTATATGACCGTCTGCCGCATAGCAATATCTGTGATAGTTCGCAGGGGTCAGGCGAAAAATAAGTGCCGTTCCATTGTAAAATCTTGCTGCCAGCCGTTTGTCCTTTAATAAATCCTCCAGAGAAAATGTTGTATGTTTAACATTGAAAACAAGATTTTTCTTTATTTTTATACAAGTTAAAAATCCATCGCAGGGGCTGATCAGACTGCCATTTTCTAAAATGTGTGTTTCCTGTCTTTTCTTTCTGGTAAAAAATGCATTAAATGAAGAAAATCCGTTTCTTGGAATTTCGATCCCTTTCAGATCAATTTTATGTTTTCGTATGTAATACGGCACCAGCCATTTTGATGCTCCAGAAGAAAGGTACTTCCCTGCAATTACTGATATTTTCGGACAAACTAACGCCTTTAACACCACTCTTCCCGGCACAGTTTTATATAAAAAACGCAATGATAATGACTCTTTCACAGTGTATTCCCTCCCATAAAAAACAACATTCCCAGCACTTCAAAAAGCCCAAGAAGAAGGATTCCCGTTTTTCCCGCTCTTCCTGGCTTTTTTATTTCTACCGGCAAGAGGCAGCCTGTGCCCATACAAAGCAGCAATATAGGAAAACAAATAACATTTCGGAACAATTTCAGATCATGTAAAAGATAAACTGCTGGCATCAGTACAGCTATTGTGGTTACTGGAACGCCTAAATAACTTTTCCTCTTCTCAGCAGTCTCAGCCTGCCTTTCTTCCTCTAAAACATTAAAATATGCTAAACGTATCAGGGCACAGAGAACAAATATGGAAGACACAAAGGCCGCAAATGCATTTTTGCCAGAGATCATATAGACAAACGTACTTGGTAAAATGCCAAAGCTGATCAGATCACTCAATGAATCAATTTGAATGCCAAATTTTCTCTCTCTATCAGTCCGCTGTCTGGTTGCAGCCACTGTTCCATCAAACATATCACAAATTCCTGCAAGCATCAGGCAGCATACGGCGACCCAGTAATTCTCATCTATCACCTGCAATATCCCATAAAAGGCAAACAACATTCCGCAATAAGTAAGTATTACCGTGTAATCATAATATCCAAGTAAACTTTTCTTCATCTCATTTCTCCCTTATTTTTTTAATCCAAACGCCATATTAAATGCCAGAATGCATCATGGCTTTCCCGATAGAATGATGCATATGGACTTTTTTCTGTTCATTTTTATCGATTCAGAAAACAGCCTAAATAATTATCGGGAAACATGGAAGCAGCGCAGCTGTAAATAGAAATCCTCCAAGTGATTTACTCTTTTTCATACGTCTGCTCCATTTATTATATTGCTTTTGAGGGAACATGGCAAGTATAATGTCATTTCCATATCTTCTGCCAGCAGATAAGAGGCAGCAGAACCTATGTAATTGCAAAACTATAATTGGTTATGCTAACATTTTGTAAGATTCAAGACTCCTACATTGTTTCCAAAACTACCCATTCATCCTCCGCAAAACCGCATTCCTGACAAAAAAGAGAGATTGAAATGCATTCAAATCCATCAATCCAATCCTCTTCCGAAAAAGAATCATCGTAAGAAACACACTCTTCTATAAAATCTTCCTTTCCCTGTGAGGAAATATACACAGTGATGTTAAAAACATCTTTGCTGCACTCTGGGCAGCCATATTTTTTTAAAGGCATACTTCGGTCAATATACTCATCTTCCTTGCAGACAAATCCATTCCATCCATGTTTTCCAGCATCAAACAGCAGAATTTCCTTCCTGCACTGGTCACAGACCAATCTGACAATATGGCGTTTATTGCTCTCCCAAACTTCAAACCTTCCACTGCCACAGGTACATTGTATGTTTCCTGTCACTTCATATTCGCTGTTTTTATCTCCAGCAGGGATAAGAAATCCCTGTAAATGCGTTGGAACTGGTAACTCCATATGATTATCCTCCGTTTCCGTTTTCATAATAAAATGCAGGAAGTCCTCTATATTCCATCCCCGCATCTCTACATAATTTTCTGTAAGTTTGCGAATCATAGAGTGAGAAATCACTCAATCATCTAAATCGATAATTCTGCAACGCCCTCTTGTATTACAAATACCAAAATACATCCAATGCAATTCATAATAATTATGTCTTTATATTTATTTTTCATTTGTATTATACTTCAACCTCCAATATTTTCATACTGAAAAATAATAAAATTGAAAAAGAACCTATGAGAGCATACTCATAGATTCTTTCGTTATTATCATAATAATCAGGCAAACTTCACTTATGTGTTCACTCATCAAACAAACTGCATTAAATCACGATCTGCTCCTGCATTGGTTCATTCAAAATGATTTAGACAATGTTCGAGCCACGGAAATTATTTATTCAGTTCATATGCCAAATCAAAAATCTCCAAATCTGTTGTTTTATATTGCCAATGGTAACCTGAACACGGTTCATGCGTTCATCTGTTTTGCGAATTATTTAAGCAGATTAGCAATTTTCCTGAAAAACCGGCATTCTCCCGTTGTTTTTGCTTGGTGGAATTTATGGTTGACCAACTTTTCAATTACTTCTTTTGAAATGTCATCGCTACATCTCCGTCTCCTACTGCTTTTGCAAATCCTGGCACATCTTCCACATAACCAACGGATGTATACTGGTATGAAGTAGCATGCGTCTTATAAAATGCAACCAGGCAATCCTCTCCGTACAGCTTGATTTCCCCTGCCTGAATCTTCTTTGGCGAGGTTTCCTTTGCCGGAAACTCTGCATCAAAATAGTGATACTTTTCATTGCCATTTAATTCTTTCATGGGAAGTGTCATCGGCATTTTCTCCAGTAATGCCCTTGCTGTCTTGTTGTCATAAAATTTAGCCGCAAAGGTTTTCCCACCAACTGTAAGTGTAACCGGTATTTCTTTCCTTTTATCAGATTTATTTCGATTTACCACCTTAACCTTAAACCAAAGTTTCTTATGAAAATTTCCCTTTCCACTGACTGTAACGGTTATCATTGCTGTTCCTGCTTTTTTCGCTTTCAACACACCCGTTTTGCTGACCGATACAATGCTCTTTTTACCGGAACGGTATTTTGCCTTCACTTTGTATGTTTTCGGCACTGCCAAAAGACGGACCTTTTTACTGCTGCCCTGTTTCATGGTATATGTTTTTTTATTTATTTTTTTCGTTCCAATTTTAGCAGTAATAGATTGTACGGAAGTTTCCGTCTTTGCCTGCACGATTGCATTTGCATTACCTGTCAAGCCTGCAAATAAGCAAAATACCAGCAGTGCCGGCAGTCCTGTTTTCTTAAACCATTTCTGCATTCCAATCACTCCAATTTTTTTAACTGATAACTGCGGCTGCCAAGATTGATTTCTTCCGCATATTCCAATGTAAGCAGCCCATTCCGGGATTCGATTCTTTTTACAAGGGAGGCACCGTCATCATTCTTCTGCTTATAAATCAAATCCACACAAGCTGTGGATTGAGCAAAATGAATCCTCACCAAAATACAATTTTGTTGGATTGGAATACTCAAAATTTCCTGACATATTATAATGGCCTCCCTTTTCATCTTTATTTCAAATTTTCCTTAAAAAAGCTCTCAAGCTTATCAAATGGTATCTTTGTAACATCATCATAAAGGTCGATATGCCTTGCCCCATCTACAATAAATAATTCCTTTGGCTCTGCTGCCGCTGCAAAAGCAGTTTCGCTGAAAGCACGGGAATGGGCAATATCTCCTGTAATCAGCAGAATAGGTCTTGGGCAAATCATGGCAATGTGGTTTAATGACTGGAAGTTTGACATTGCCATGTCACTGGTCACGGTAAAACCGCCCCGCGCATTGGGATGATGCCCACGCTTTAAGCCATAGAATTCATAAAATTCCGCCTCCGGTCCTTCCAGCCCAGCGGGAACTTCATCCGCCGGTTCCTCCGGAAAAGCCGGAACATATAACGGCTCTCCCTGATCCACATCTGCCCAGCGCTGTTTCGCCAGAGCCGCAATCGCTCCATTCCACTGCTCATAGTCCATCATATTGGCAAAACTGCTGATATCATACATGGCACTGGTTGCAACCGCCTTGATACGTGCATCCACCTGTGCTGCACTAAGAGCAAAACCTCCACTGCCGCAAATACCGACAGCCCCTATTTTCTCCCTTTCAACATATTTCAACGTACCAAGAAAATCAACTCCCGCACTAAAATTCTCCGCAAATAAATCCGGGGAAGATACATGCCTCGGTTCTCCGCCACTCTCTCCCATATGGCTCGGATCAAATGCCAGCACAACAAAACCTCTCTGTGCCAGTTGATTGGCATAAACACCGGGGCCCTGTTCCTTCACTCCGCCATAAGGAGGTCCAACAACCAATGCCGGATACTTTGCCGTTTCATCCAAATCCTTAGATGTGTACAAATCCCCTGCAATCGTAATTCCATAACGGTTATTGTAACGTACATGTTTACGGGAAACATTTTCATTTAACTCAAAAATATAATTGCTCATAACTAAAAGCTCCTTTCATCCGCTTTGCGAACGCTTTTTTCGCATAATAAAGAATGCGAAGCATTCTTTTAATGGTTCAGCTTTGCTGAACTTGTCTCATAAACTAAGGTTTCAGAGAAAGTGTTATTTCTGTTTCTTTCCCACTCAGGATTCGTTCTAATTCTTCTTTTTCTACATCTGGTATTTTTCCAAGCTTTGTATATGCCCATGAATTAGAGCCATAGAAAATAACAATCTGGCTGCCATTATACAGGCAAATATCTCCCGCATTTGTAGTTGTCTGGCTGTCATTACTCGGAAGCTTACTCCCTAGAGTACATACTTTCTCAAACCCGCCATAGTCAGACGCCGGTATCGTCAGCGGTCCCTCTTCCAAAAGCTCCTTTAAAGCCTTTGCAGATTCATTGTCCTCCAAGTCTGCCGTCAGCGTACTTTCTCCTACTTTGATATCAATCTGATTGCCTGCCACTTTACTTTCTTCCGTTTCTTCTTTATGGCTCAAGTCCCGTTCCGATTCTGTCTCAGGGCTGCCTTCTGTCTGAAACACTTCCTTATTCTGTACTGTGCTTTTATTTTCCCTGCTTTCTGTTTCATTTTCACAAGCTGAAAAAACGAGTGACAATAATAAGGCTAATACAACTACTATGTATTTTTTCATCCAAGAAACCTCCCATAAACATTAAATATCCCTGCCCATTTCATATGCCTTTTGCAATTTATCGTTTCCGGCAATATCTCCGGGAGCGTTTACCCCTCCGCAGAAAAGTGTTCCTTTTAAGGTATTTTTCAGACACGCATTAGGCACAATGACACTTTTTTTCTGTATTGCAGAAATCCGGTCTGCCAGTAATAATTTCTCCTCTTGCGTGTTCATCATCCATAATAATTTCCCCAACCTCCGGTACCTGTATCTGCCCGGACAAAGGATTTTTAATGCTGACAATCGGTGTCGTAACGGTCGCCTCCACCTGTGATTTTTCAAAAGCAAGGTCCGTGTCTACCATTTCACAGTCAACCAGTTTCAGATTTTTACAGTAACATAACGGCTGTGTTCCAATTATTTTACAATTTACCAATGTCAGCCCTTCAGAGTACCATGCCAAATACTCACCTTTTACCACGCTGTTTGCCACGGTCACATTTTCAGAATGCCAGAACGCATCCTTTGTATCAAACACACAATTCTCAAAGACAGCATTGCGGATATACTGAAAAGAATATTTTCCCATAAACTGCACATCTTCAAAGTGCAGCTCTTCCGAACGCATCATAAAGTATTCGCTCTGTGCCGTACTGTGCTGCATCCGGATATTTCTTACCGACCAGCCAAATTCCGGGGAAATGATATCACTGTTTTCAATCGTCACATCACTGCATTCCCTGAGTGCCTTAATTCCATGCATCTTTGAATTCATGATTTTAATATGGTCAGAATACCAAAGTGCTGCCCTGCAAAGCTCGGTCATTTCACTGTCCCTGATTGTTATACCGTCATCATGCCAAAACGGGTAACGCAGGTTAAAAAAACAATGCTCCGTTTCTATATCCCGTCCTTCCTTAAATGCACTTTCTCCATCAGCCGGGCCGTCAAAGGAGCAGTTTTTCACAAACAGCCCCTCACTCCCATACAATGCCCGCTCCATATCAAATGTCTGATTCTCAATCATCTTCACTATGTCATTACCTCCTTACATTTCCGCTCTGCTGCGGTCAAGCTGATAAACAAGATAGTCCAGACAGTCTATCTGTTTTTCTTCCTCATGTACCCTGTCTAACAGGCATTTTCTCTGCTCCTTCATCAGCCGGAGCTGTCCATTAAAATCATCCCGTGCCATACATTCCATAAAACACTCTATGATTTTCCGGTCGCACCCTGCATCTTTCAAATTCTGAATTATATCTTCCTCTGAGTTATAACCTATCGCCTGTGCCAACATCCATCATTCGCCATCCTTCCTTAAACAGCTGTTACTTCGTATCTTTTATTCGCTGTCACTGATACTGATAATTTTATTTCCCCATACCTCTACTACCGGATTCTTTTCTACCGCCTCCAAAAAATCTTCTGTATAGTCAAAATACCCTACTGGCGTGTACTCCGCAGGAACCTTTGCATCTTTATAAAACAGAATGATACGGTTCGGCTCTGAATAGTAGACGGTTCCTGCCTTTTCCTCCGTTATTTCTTCCGCTGCGGCTGGAATTTCATAACTGTCCGGAATGTCATAATACTGCATTACTTCCCAATTATCATAATCATCATAGTGGTAGATCGGCAGATTCCAGTCACTGGTTCCTACATGCCTTGCAATCGCTGCCGCTGTGTCATTTTCATAAAGATGCAGGACAAAAGGCTCTCTTTCATAACCAAATCGTGCCAGCAGCTCTGTTTCGGACTGGGACAGACTGTTTTCTGTTCTCCCTGCAGAATTTTTCTCCGCCGGACTGTCTCTATCCTCTTTTTGCACTCCGGCATCACTGCTTTCCGCTGAACCGATCCCTACTGTATCAGAAGATGAACGATTCTTCTGAGAATTAGAACAGCCGGCAAGCAGGCACCCACATACCAACACAAAACCCAATATTACAGACAATCTTTTTTTCATTGTACATCACTCCTTATCTGTCTTTTTAATAATTGAATTTGACAATGCTTGTGTAAAACTTAAAACTACTTAGCAAGGTGTTTTCGAGCTTAATGATTTCTTTCACGCCTTTCTAATACTATTATAGTTTCCATCCACACAAATAACAAATATTTATATTTAATTCATTTCCATAGATAAAAACTATTTATCATAAAAATGCACCATTACATACCTGCAGAATATGCCCTTTAACGTGACATCCCATGCCATAATGCTTATGTACGGTAAAGAAGCAAGAAAACGAAAACAAGAGATAGACCGCCAGCACCACACTATTCCGAAGCAAAGACCAAAAGACAAGCATTATGGAATCCCATTCAATTCTATCATTCATATTGACACATAGGTAACTTGTTGCTATAATAAAGCGTAACAAGTTGCGAATAAGGAGGATTGTATGAATTTAGATGATTTGACAGCAAAATTTTCAGGTTCTACGGAAAACCAAAGAAAAGCTATTTTTAGCACATTATTTATTGCTGGAAACAAGTTACAAACGCTTTTTGATAATCATATTCCAGAGGTATCACTAAAGCAATTTATGTTACTTTCAATAATCAGACAATCAAAGGAAGCACTAACATTTACCCAATTAGGAAATTTGCTGGGCTGTTCAAGACAAAATATCAAAAAATTAGCTAATGTTTTAATGAAAAAAGGATTTGCCACAATTCAGCAAAGTCCACATGATACAAGAGCTATGTGTATCTGCCCCACCGAAAAGGTAAATGACTATTTTTCAAATGATTTTTTACAGTACCAAGAGGAATTAAAATATCTTTTTGAAGTTTATACAGACAAGGAGATTGAAACTCTTTTCATTCTTTTATCGAAATTGTATGCCGGAATAGAAAATTTGGAAAAGAGGGTTGCGAACGAAAATGAAAAAAGGTAAAAAAATCTTGCTGATAACATTCATTGTCGTTTTATTTTTGTTTATTACAGGAAAAATCGTAATGGGAAATATAGTTAAAAATGTTAAAAACATTTCTGTATCTATGCCCGACTTATCGAATGTTCAAGATGGAAATTACATAGGCGAATATTCGATTACACCTGTTCATGTAAAAGTTGAGGTATCAGTTAATAATCATCAAATAACAGATATTTCAATTTTACAGCATGACAACGGACTGGGAAGTACCGCGGAAAGTATAGTCAACGATATAGTTGAAGAACAGTCATTAGATAAAGACGCAGTATCGGGAGCAACGGTAAGTAGTAAATGTATATTAAAAGCTGTTGAAAATGCAATAGAAAATTAAAAAGGGAGATTGGAGAAAATGAAGATAGTAGTAATTTATAATTCACAGACAGGGTTTACAAAGCGTTATGCCGAGTGGATAGCGGAAGCAACCGGGGCAGATTGTTTTGAATTGTCCGTTGCAAAGAAGAAAGATTTAACTGCTTATGAAGCAATTATTTTTGGAGGTTGGGCTTGTGCGGGCAGTATCAGTAAAATTAGTTGGTTTAAAGGGAATATAGACAAATGGGCAGATAAAAAGCTAATTGCATTTTGTGTTGGAGGAAGTCCAATAGACAATCCAGAAATTGAAGTAGCCCTTAACCAAAATTTCAGTGAGATGGAACGGAAAAAGGTAAAAACGTTTTATTGTCCGGGCGGTTTCAATTATGAGAAAATGTCTACTCCGTCTAAACTAATGATGAAAATGTTTGCAAAGACGCTTAAAGCAAAAAAGGATAAAACAGAAGCGGAGCAAGTAATGGTAAAAATGATTTCTTCGTCTTATGATATTTCAGACAAAAAGTATATCGAACCGATTTTGCAATGTTTAAGAAATTAGCTTTTGTAATAAAACGAAGCCGTAAATCATGCACTACCCCATGTGGGAGAAAGGGGGAATTTTCTATGGCTTGCACAGAAGCATACAAGGAACACATCATGTACACATTCCACGGCTTTTGCAAAGTTGTTATCCGCAATGCAACTATCACCGCATGGCGTGACCAGCAAAGGCGGCACAAAAGAGAAATATCCCTTGAATACCTCACAGAAGAAAAGTTTTACCCATTAGGCACAACAGATGAATACTTTGAAGCACCCTATACCCGCTTTCAGGGTGGGAAAGGACTACAAGCGCCTCACAGTGTTCCCAATCAAAATTCCGCCCAAACAATGCCGCTCCATTATCATCTTTTACAGCAATCGTACTGCAGCCAAAGATATTTCCCAAGAACCCCAAATCCATGCCGGACAGCAGGTTCTCACTCAAAAAACCAATCAATTCCTCATCCGAGGAAGCACCGCCTCTTGACAGAAACTTGTCAAAGGCATAATCGCCGTCATAGCGGACAACAGACAGCCCTTTCTCCAGCTCTGCATTCTTATCCGTAGGGGCAATCCCTGTCACAGCCTGCTCTGTTGCACTTGCTTCTGTATTTTTCACATTCTGTCCATCCTGCCCTGTTTCTCTCTTTTCCATGCCACAGCCAGCTAAAGAAAGGACAACCATAACAACCAAAACAGACAATATATACTTTTTCATAATCAATCCTCCTTGTTTTCCTGTAATCTAAATATAGCATCCAAATCAATCAATAACAAATACTTATATTTTATATATTTGCATAGCTGAAAACTATGCACAGTCATGTTATACTGATAAGACAAACAATAGAAACGGAGGGAATACCATATGGAATTGCGTGTACTCCAATATTTTCTCGCTATAGCAAGGGAACAGAGTATTGTCCGGGCGGCAGAATCCTTACACCTCTCACAGCCAACTCTCTCCACACAGATAAAAGGTTTGGAAGAAGAATTAGGAAAACAGCTCTTAATCCGCGGAACAAAAGGCTCAAGAAAAATCACGCTCACAGAGGAGGGGATGATTCTTCGGAAACGAGCAGAGGAAATTTTAAATCTGGTACAGAAAACCGAAAAAGAAATCACTCTCTCCGACCAGGTTGTGGTAGGAGACGTTTACATTGGGACAGGAGAAACCGATGCCGTCCGTCTGATTGCCAGAACCGCCCGAAGCCTATATGAAACATATCCGGGCATTCATTACCATATTGCAAGCGGAAATGCAGAATTTGTATTAGAACAGCTAGAAAAAGGACTGATTGATTTTGGCATCATATTTGGTTCTGTAGACCAGCGTAAATATAATTCCATAAATATTCCTTACAAAGACATTTGGGGTGTCCTGATGAGGCAGGACTCTCCTCTTGCTGAAAAATCCTCCATCACACCGGAAGATTTGTGGAATAAACCATTGATTATATCACAGCAGGAAGGGGGCAACAAGGAATTAACAGAATGGATGCAGCGTGAACTGTCAGAGCTGGAAATTGTCGCCACATACAATCTTCTTTTTAATGCATCCTTGATGGTAGAGGAAGGGTTGGGCTATGCCATCGGTTTCGATAAAATCATTAATACTTCCGGTGACAGCAGGCTCTGTTTCCGCCCTTTATCGCCCAAAAGAGAGGATAGCATGAGTATTGTCTGGAAAAAATATCAGGTTTTTTCAAAGGCATGTGAGAAGTTTATTGAAAAATTAAAAGAAATGTAGAATTTGAAAGAAACACAAAAATGCTTAAAATCCTTGATAAGATTGTAAGCATTTTTGTAAATTGCCTTTTCAATTAATCAATATTAACCACAAACTACTTTAAACACATCTGATAAATCTTCTCCACATCATCCGGTGCAAGCCCTTTCTCTGTTCCAAACACTTTCACGCCAAGACGATAAATTGCCGGTGCCGTCGTTTCATCCAGGATGTAAGTCAGCCAGCGTGGCGTCACGATCGCCAGACCATGCCCGTGTGTATGTCATAATAGGCAGACAGCTTATGCTCCATTGCATGGCAGGCACACCCGTGGACCGTACCCGCATCAAGAATGGCAATCATGATAAAAGTCAAAAATACCCTCCCAACCTCTAAAAACGAAGTTGAGAAGGCATTAAATTCTAATGCACAATAATTGCCCCGCCGAAACACCGTTTTTTGGGCAGGTTTTTGTCCATATTTAATTTTTTATTTTTTCAGAGATACTTTTTGCTATTTCTTCATTTTTTCAGTTAGACTTGCAGCATTTGTAACACTCCTCTTTGAGAGGATAGCGGCCCTTTGATCTGATGTAAGATTTTCCAACATCCTGACAACCAAATTTTCCTGATCCGGCATCATGCTGTCGAATACTTTTGCCGCTTCTTTCGGCTTCATGGCTGAATAAGTATCTACATAATCCTGCAAGGCTTTTGCTTCTTCTGCCGCCTCTTCTTCTGCTTCTTCTGCCGCCTCCGCCGCTGCCACAGCTTCCTGCTGTTTCTGCTCTGCCGCCAGTTCGGATGCGTTTTTCTTTTGCAATTCCACGGGCAGTATATTCCTTAATATGGAGACATCTGCAATGACCGGAGCCAGCACCTCACTGGCAACGCCCCCTACGTCCAGCTTTACCATTCCCACGAAAGCTCCCATTAACAATCCAATCAGCACGAAAAAAACAAGCACACAGACAGCTTTTCCTTTGGTTGTATTTCCCTTCAGCTCATCAAGCTGTCCCTTTCTTCCCTGACAATCAACGGGATTGCCCCTGCAATAAAGCCAATGAATAACGAACTGACTGCATAAATATTGCTTTCAAATAATACCGACAGTACAACTACCGCCATTACCATCCCAATCACCCACCCTGCGCCCAGCTTTGCCAGATATGTCAATGCCGATTTTTTTTCTTTCATTTTTCCAAACGCAAGATTATGGATGGAACCGATAAACTGGTCATAAAATCCCATGATAAATGCAACTGTCCCGCCGGATACCCCCGGCACACTGTCTGCCAATGCCATACAGAATCCATCCATTCCTTCTTTTAGCATAAAAAACCTCCTTTTGTTTCTTGCAGGTATCTTAACAGCCT
>Ga0224748_10206_pt1 | contig 16369 bp, 12 predicted proteins | sample LIM_F_Water_Neg_FD_182074 | JGI IMG/M metagenome (GOLD analysis project Ga0224748, IMG submission 182074) | Enriched cells from gastrointestinal tract of the lab mouse from Pacific Northwest National Laboratory (PNNL), Richland, Washington... | ecosystem: Host-associated > Mammals > Digestive...
TAAAGAGCGGCCGTAAGTCTCCTTTTTTTATGAATGCGGGGGCATATGTAACGGGTTCCCAGCTAAAACGTCTGGGTGAGTATTATGCAAAAGCGATTCATGATAATTATGGAGAGGACTTTGATGTTCTTTTTGGCCCGGCATATAAGGGAATACCTCTTAGTGTGGCAACAGTTATAGCTTTTCATGAATTATACGGAAAAGAGATTCGGTATTGCTCGAACCGGAAGGAAATCAAGGATCATGGAGATGTGGGAATTCTGCTGGGAAGTAAGATCGCAGATAAGGAGCGTGTTGTCATTATCGAGGACGTAACTACTTCTGGTAAATCTATTGAAGAGACATTTCCGATTTTGAGGGAGCAGGGCGATGTGGAGATTGCTGGTCTGATGGTATCACTGAACCGAATGGAGAAAGGAAAGGGCGGCGACAAAGGGGCGCTGGAGGAAATCCGGGAGACGTATGGTTTTCCTACAGCTGCTATTGTAACCATGGAGGAAGTGGTAGAACGTCTGTATAACAGGGAATGCCATGGCAGGATTGTGATTGATGACAAGATCAAGGCAGACATAGACGAATATTTTGGAATCTATGGAGTGAAATAAGTACGATGATCAGCCTGTGCGAGAGGTCGGCCGACTTTTGAGCACAGGCTTTTTTGTGCCGTGGAATAAAATCAGGTGATAGTGCGCGTCTCGCCTGTAATCTTTTGATTGTGGTGTTAAACGCCCAAAAAACGTGTATTTTCACAAAACTTCCCAATGTCTTTTGTAAGAATTTGATAATTTACAAACAGCAGGTCCAGTGGTATCATGAAGCCATTCCACCCGAATTCGAGCAAAAGGAGGTTAAGGTTTGAAGGTTGCTTTTTGGAGTAACACACGGGGAAGGTCATGTGTCACAAGCAATCTGGCTTGTATTAGTGTATTGTCCACGTTGTCCTCTTCTGATCGGGAAAGGATTATCGTACTGGAGAATCATCAGAATATTTTAAATCTTGGCAATGCTTTATTCTGCCATCAATCAAAACAGGAAGTAAGAGAAAACAGAGGTTATCAGGTAGAACATGGACTGAGCAGACTGCTTCGTGCCATGGAAAGGGGAGAGAGGTTATCCGAAGAGGCCGTTTTCCGGTATGCGGAAAACTTTTTGGGGCAGAGACTTTTTTATCTTCCGGCGGGAAATGGCCGCAATCAGGAAATGTTTGAATATCGTCTCGAGCGGGATTGTATTCGGACGATACGGCTTTTGGAACAGTATGGGAATCTGGTGCTTGTGGATACGGCGGCGGCATCTCTGGCAAGTTCACGCAAAATTCTCCGGCAGGCAGATATGGTAGTTATCAATTTAAGCCAGAACCGCCAGATGCTGGATCATATTTTCCGCAATTATTCGGCTATAAGAAAAAAAGCATTCTATCTCATAGGAAATTACGATGCAGAATCAGAGCTTACGAGGGGAGCCATTATAAAGGAGTATCACATTCCCGGGAGCCGTCTTGGGATCATTCCTCACAATGTCCAGTTTGCGGATGCAGTATCGGCCGGGGAGCTGATTCCCTTTCTGCTTAGAAATTATCACTGTGAGGAGGAGAGCTGCAATTATGAGTTTATGGCATCTGCGCGAGAGGCGGCGCTTCTCTTTCAGAAAGCAGCGGAGCAGGTGGACAGATGGGAGTGACTGGATGAAGGGGAGGAGCTTGTATGGTGCTGTTTTTGCAGTCAGCCTGGCAGTATTGGGTCTGGCAGAAGGGACAAATAAGGTTGAATCAGCCGAGGAACATACGAAAGAGGTTGTGGTATTTGATTATGAGGAATTGAAAAAGGGATTGGAAACTCCGGGGAGGGCTGAGATCAGTGTGGCAGCTTCCATTGATATTGATGATACAATTTTTGTCAAGGGGGAGAAAATAATAAATGGAAACGGGTATACTCTGAGCCGCAGTAAGAGTGGTGGAGGAATATTTGGCGGAACACTCCTGAGCGTCCAGAAGGGGCAGGTTTTGATACGAAACCTTCTTTTGTCCGGAGGAGGGAGTTCTGACAAGATACAGCGAAGCGTATTTGGGAGATTGATTGATATAAGGAGTGGCATGGTAACACTGGAGACAGGGACTGTTCTAACGGAAAATATCAATCAGAAATATAATCATGATGGGGGCGGAGCCGTTCTTATAAAGGATGGCGGAAAACTGACAATGAACGGGGGGCGGATTTCTGATAATAGAAACGTGTCTGGAGGTGCGGGCGTTCATATCAAGCGGGGCGGAGAATTTGTCATGAAGGGTGGAACGATTACAGGGAACCAGTCTTTTGGGATCGGTGCAGTAGAAGGTTTTGACGGGCGCGGCGGCGCCATATACAATCAGGGAAAGACAACCATATCCGGTGGGAGTATCAAACATAACCGGGTAAAGGGATTTACCAGCAGCGGCATGAGTTATGGCGGTGTTGGCGGGATGCTCTATAATCAGGGAGAGTGCTGGATTCAGGGTGGAAATGTGACAGGAAACAGTGCTTCTTATGGTGGTGGAGCAGTATACAGCGATCGGGAGTCAATGCTGCGGATCACGGGTGGAACCATACGCGGCAATGCTGCGGATCTGGGGGAGGGTCTTTTTCTGTCTGGGGGCAGCTGCAGGATGGGCGGAGTTTTCTATCTGCCGGATGTTTATCTTGCAAAAGGCACTGTTGTGACAGCAGAAGATTCCCTGTCACTAAAAGGATACCGTATCCATATTCTTCCGGAGAAGTACGAAATAGGAATCTGTCTTGTAAAGACATCGGGGAAAATAGCGGCGGCTGATACGATGTTTTCACTGGAGAGGAGGGGCAGATATATGCTGGTTTCAAAGAAAAAGAGTCTTTGTATCGGCAGGAAAAAGGATATAAGACCTCGTGCTGTTCCGAAATCAACAGATGGATCTATCCAGAAATTAGGGAAGGGTAGAGAGAAGAAAAAGAAAGCGGCCGGCGTCGTTTCCGGAGGCGGGAAGAAAATGGCATCGGTCAGGGCAGCACCGCGCTATTTCTTTGTATGGGAGGTTAGAGACTATACAGAGGAAAAGTGGGGACATGAGTTATTGGCGGGATGCGAGATTCGGTATGGGGATCAGAAGAAAGAGGAGATTCAATTCCAGTGGAAGTGGAATGGACTGCTGCAGAACAAAGCCGGCAGCTATCAGGCAGAGGTGTCGGTGAAGGATGGAGACTGGACGGTAATTCCCGTAACCCTGGTGCAGGAGAGCACAGAAGAAGAAAAGGCGGGTTATGTCCGGTTTCAGACTTCCGGCAAAGAGAGCAAGGCATTTGCAGACTATGGGGAATCTGTACCTGAGGAGGTGTGGTGCTTTCCAGGAAAGGATATTAGGAGAATTTATGACTTCATGAGAAAGAGGGAAGATCCCTTTTCTTCTGCAACCAATCAGGAATTCCTGAATCTGTTTCAGAAATATCGGATCAGTTAGGAGGAATGATGGATGTATGAATGATTTTCAAAGAAAATTTTTATTAAAGCGACAGGATTATGGGATCCTTTATCCCTATATCATGATGGAAAGTGTGACAGATATCAATTGGAATGGAAAGCAGCTTTGGATCGATGATTTGAAAAGAGGAAGATTTATGGCACCAGAAGTGTTGTCGGAGATGTTTGTAGATCGTTTTGTACTACTGCTGTCGAATGTTTCTGGACTTCCCTTTAATCGGATGAATCCGGTATTGGAGGCGGAGACAGAGGAACTTCGCATCAGTGTTGTCCATTCCTGTGTGGCACATGGGGGGATTACTATTTCTCTGCGAAAGATTCCGGCTGTCAGGCGCCTTGAACGGAAGGAAATGCTGCGGAGTGGTTATTGCAGCGAGGAAATATGTGATTTTCTTATCCGATGCGTCCAGGCACACTGTTCCATTGCCATTTGCGGCCTTCCAGGTGCAGGCAAGACAGAATTGCTGAAATTTCTCACCAAATTTATACCGGCGACGGAGCGGGTGATAACTATTGAAGATGTGCTGGAAATTCATTATCAGACGATCAATCCTAATAAGGATTGTGTTGAGATGAAGGTGGCTGAGAATTTTTCCTATACAGAAGCCATCAAAGCATGTCTCAGACAGCTGCCCAAATGGATCATTCTTTCAGAGACAAGATCGACGGAGGTAAGATATCTTCTGGAATCCCTGAGTACTGGGGCGCATGGGCTCACTACGATCCACACAGATGATGTTCGGAATATTCCTGACCGCATGAAGAACATGGCAGGCGGGACAGAGGATTTAAACCGAATTGAAAATGATACTTACCGTTTTATTGATATTGGTATCCTTGTCAAAAGCTTTCGTAAGGATTCTGGTGGAATACAGCGCAGAATTGAGCAGATTGGGGTATTTGACAGGTACGGGAGGGAGTGGAAGGAGAGCATCAATGAGATTACAATGGTGGTAGAGGATGGAAGGGTGGTCAGCAGAAAATTTCCCGTAAATATAGCACGAAAATTTGCTGAAGCAGGGTATCCCCAGCCGTTGGGAGGATAAAGGTGAAGAGATATTTTTGGGAAGCCGCGGTTCTGGCTGTTCTGGTGCTGATTCTCCGGTTTATGTTTGCCCTGCGCCCGATTCCATTAACCTGTATTGGTGCAGCCGGGTTCTTTCTTCTGCCGGTCGTGGACCGGTGTATACGGCGCAATAATGAGACAAGAGTAGAATTTTTTGAAATAACGGCATATCTGGAGCAGCTGCTGTGCTCATACAAAAGACGGAGCAAAATTCCATCTGCCATTGAGGACTGCAGCAAGCTCTATCCGGTTAAGAGCCGGATGGGTTATGTTCTCCAGCAGGCGCTGTATATATTGAGGACGGGAGAGGGAGTCCGGAACAATGCCATAGTGGAAACCGCACTGAAGAAGGTTGAGGATCTGTATCCAAGCCGCAGGATGCGGATGATCCATATATTTCTGTGCAGGGCGGAGAAAACAGGGGGAGAGAAGGAAGAGGAGCTGGACATTCTTCTGCGGGATCTGCAGATGTGGAAACGAAGGGTCCTTTTGTATCAGAAGAAAAAGCAGTATATCCGGGGAGAGAGCGCTGCTGCCACGATCCTGTCAATACTGCTGTGTTATCTGTCAATCCGTCTTATACCCTGGAATCTGAGAGAGCGGCTGACAGGGACGGACGTGTTCCAATACACTACTGCTGTAGTTATATTATTCCTGATTGGGGCAGAAGTATTTCTGCTGCACCGACTCACTGGCTCCTGGCTTGATATACAGAGATTGAATGCGGCAGAAAGACGCAGGCGGATGAAGAGTTACCGTAAGGTAAAGAGCGGCGGCAAAGGGATATCTGGATATTTAGCAGGCAGATTCTGCCAGAGAGAGGTGGAGAGAGAGTTTCCCTTCTGGCTTTTGTCCCTCACTCTGTATTTGCAGCAGGAGGGGGTTTATCAGGCGATTCAGATGTGCCGGACACAGCGGGAAGATTTTTTTGACGAAGAGGTTCAGAGACTGCTTGATGCCATCTATGAAAATCCGTCGGGCCTTCAGCCATTTCTTGATTTCTTCAAAGAACTGGAACTGGCGGAACTGCAGACGGGAATGAAGCTTCTCTATGCAGTGGGCAGCAACAGCCGGGCAGATACAGGGCGTCAGCTTCGCTTTCTGGTGGAACAGAACAGTATTGTGATGGATCAGAGTGAACGGAATCGCTTTGATAGCCAGGCCGCCGGGATGGCATTCATTAAGCAGATTCCCTTGATCATTGCCTGTGTTAAGGTGGTTTTTGACCTGATTCTGTTATTGATGATAACTATGGGAGGGTATCTGATCATATAAAAGGTGGTGGCAGTTTGGAGGAATTGATGGGTGAATTTGCTGAAGTATTGGCACTGGCAGTATTTGGCGGACTGATTCTATTTGTTTTAGAATGTTTTCGACTTTATGTTGGGGGATGATGCAGTGTATGAATTTTATTCTTTGTATGGGAAATATTGTTTCCGCTTCCTGTTTTTCATATTCCTGGCAGCCGGCAGTATTTTTATGTTTCGGTGGGCATGGCTTCGGTGTGGAATTGCATCAGACGGTGGTTCGGCAGGTCTTGGAGGAAAACAGGTTTGGGATGGCAGACCTGTGATACATGCAGAAAACCGTCGTTTCCTTCAGGGACAGAGTGTAGCGATCGCCAGTCTGGCATCGGCCAGGGATGTAAATGGAAATGATATTACAGACAGAGTCATTTGTCAGGAAGAGGACGGAACGGTATTGTCTGGTTATCTGGATACAGAGAGACCGGGAATTTATCCCTTGGTCATCCGTGTACTGAGCCCGGTAACGGGAGGAGAAAGCAAAAGAAATATACTTATTCTGGTGGATGGGAGAGTGAGGACATGAGGGCAGCAGGTATGATCAGTCATTTTGTACTTCTGGTATTTCTCACTTTCTTTCTCTGGATCGGTGTGACCTATGTATCCCAGAATATACAATACAGCACTGCCAGGCAGTTTCATGGCAGCGTAGTACACCAGCTGGAGAACAGTTATTTTTCCCCGGCTGTTATAGAGGAATGTAAGGCACAGGCAGCCCGGAACGGATACCGTCTGACGATAGAGACCTTTGGTACGGAAAGTCACAGGGATGCCAGGGTGATCTTGGATATGGATTTTATTTATCCGGTGATTCAGACAGTGGGGCGTTATACAATTGAAGGATATGCAAGATAAGCGGGAGGCAGAGAGTGAAGACAGTGATTATATCAGTGATCGGGATCAGTTCTATTCTTCTGACTGTTATGATCCACATCACAGTAAATGAGGAATCGATTCGAAAGGCAGAGCTTGAGGATGCTTTGGCTGTGGCGATGGATCAGACGATGACAGAAGTCATGGAACAGGGCAGCTATGGGATAGGCAGCCGGAATGAGCTGGTAGCTGCATTTTTACAGGCGATGTTACAGAAGGTAGATAAAAATATAGATCTAACGGTTCTGATCCATAGACTGGATAAGAGCAGGGGAACAATGGACATTGAGGCGGTGGGGGAATATTTGCTGCCAGATCACAAAAAGAAACGTATTTCTATACGCCGGCAGGTGGTTTTTGCCGGAAGATAAAAGGGGAGGCTTATAGGTTAATGAAACATTTTGGAAGGAGAGCTATTTCAGCTCTGATGATCATAATAATGGCTGCGGGTATCATTTCGCCGCTCTGTGTAAAGAAAAGGGCAGAGGCGGCAGCGGCGCATGTATCTCTCTCAAATTTGGGAACAGTAGGTACGCTTTCGGTAGGAAGTAAGACAAAAAGAGGCAGCTGGTGGAAGCTGTATCTCAATGGCTGCGAGATGTTCTGCCTCAACCTGGGGCAGACTTGTCATGCCGGAGACGCGTATCAGTCCGAAAGCGACTGGTATTCCAGTACAGACACAGGGAAAAAGGGACTTGAGGCATGCATCGGTTACTGGTTTGACAAGATTAAAAATAGAAATAATAAAGCTTATATTTTCGCACAGGCACTTTTTTGGGCAGTGGAAGAGGGGGAGAGATCCAAGTCTGCCCTGACAGAAGTAATACGGACAATGCAGAAAAACACGGGATATTACAGCGGACAGACGGCAGGAGAACTATATCAGCAGATCTTCCAGCCAGAGGGTACGGTGAGGATCCACATCAGTCTTTGGAAATATACCGGAGAGGGGCAGAAGCGTCAGATCCTTTTAGATGTCACCGCGACATCGATCCAGAAGCCCAGGCCGAAGAGATTGCACAGCACAGATGTGTACAGACAGCGGATCACGCTGAGTAAGACAGACGAGTTTGGAAAACCTCTCGCCGGAGTAACATTCCGTCTTGCTGCCGAAAATGTAGATGAACTCTATTATTTTAAGGCAAAGGGGCTGGGGGATGAAGATGCCGGGGAGGTGGATGAGGATGCGGATAACTTTGAATTGGAAATGAAGACGGATGAGAGGGGAAGGATTGCCTATCGTTTTAATTATCATGTACAGTCGCGGGACTATTATTACTTTACAGCGGCGGAATTGGAGCAGATGAGTGCAGAGGAAAAAAGGAAGGCGGTCCAGGAGCTTGACGAGGAGGGGCTCCTTTTCGGAAAGAGCCTCACCTATCAGGAAGCAGAGGAATTGTCGGAAAAGGATATCCAGGAACAGATCCGGGATATTAAAAACCGCTACCAGATTCAGGAAATTAGTACGGGAGATGACAATCTATATTCGGATTCAGAGGCTATAAAAATCGTACTGGGAGGGGAAAACAGCTGGCAGCAGTTAGAGGGAAGGTGGCCGGAAGAAATTACAGGTTTATTTGAAAATTATCCACAGGCATATCAGATGAATCTGTCTAACCGGTACAAGAAGGTTCGTGTGAAGGTGCTGAAAAAGGATGCAGTGAGCGGGGATGGCAGGGCGCATGGAGATGCTTCGCTGGATGGAGCGCAATTTCAGCTGTACGATGACCGGGCCTGTACAAAGCCCGCAAAGGTGTTTGACAGGCAGGGAAACCAGCAGACGGCAGGAGTTTATACGGTTGTGAATGAGAAGCTGAAGACAGATTATATTCAGTGTGGAAAGACTTATTATTTGAAAGAGATCAGGGCACCCAGGGGTTATAAAATAACAGAAGAGGTGTTGGAGATACGCGCAGATGGAACGGAGTATCGGGCTGAGTATACGGAGGATGCCAAGACATATTCTGTAAATGAAACGCCGATTCGAGGCAGGATATCATTAAATAAGTACAGTACGGACGGCACCACTGGCCCTATTATCAGCGAAGAGGGAGCGCAGTTCCAGGTATATCTGAAATCAGCGGGAAGCTACGGCCAGGCGGACGAGTATGAGCGGGATCTTATTACCACTGACCGCGAAGGGTACGCCTGTACGAAAGATCTGTACTATGGTGTATATAAGGTGCATCAGATCAGCAGCGGCAGTCTGGATACCGAACTTGTCAATGACTTTGAGGTGGTGATCGACCGGGAACTGATTGGCAAAACCTATCACTCTGTTGTGAACAATAAGCCCTTCCGGGCGTTTCTAAGGGTGGTAAAAAAGGATGGAAATACACAGAAGGAAGTTTTGAAGGCGGGCACTACCTACCAGATTTATCAGGTAGATTCCAGAACCGGAAAAGAATCTCTTGTTAAGCAGACCTTTAGCAATGGGAATCAGACTCAGGTTGTGGACCGGTTCCAGTCGGATGCCACAGGCAGAATTATGACAGTGGATTCTCTTACCTCAGGCACCTATCGCATCTATGAGACAGAAGCAGTATCGGGGCTCCATATTTCACAGAAATATATTGAAGTGGTGATCAATAGCAAAGCAGGAAATTATACCCTGGAGAAGGATTCTGAGGGCAATGAATACACCACTGTCACGATGGATTATGTCAACAACGAAACCTACGGAAAGCTGTCTATTCTCAAGAGGGGACAACAGCTGGAGGGTTTTGAGAATGGTCAGTTTCAATATAAGGATGCCTTTTTAAAAGGGGTTGTATTTGAAATCTATGCGGCCGAGGATATTGTTACACAGGATAACCAGAAAACGAACTGGTTTGATAAGGATGCCCTGGTGGCAGAAGTTACAACGGGTGTCGGGGCAGAATTCAAATCCGAGTGCGGTGGGATAACCGGATATGAGAGGGATGAGAACGGAACCGTAACGATAAATCTGCCGCTGGGCAGATACCGGGTAATAGAAAAGCAGACGGTATATGGATATATTCTGCCGGAGAAAAAGAGTTGGGACGTAGAATTTACGTGGAAAAATAAAGATGAAACCTATGTGCTGAATTCCACAGAGGATACGGATCAAAATGGTGTGATGCAGATCAGGAACCGGCGGGCGAGAAGCGCAGTGTCGCTGATCAAGGTAGATCGGGAGGAGGAGAGTCCGATCGGCGGCGCTGTCTTTGATCTGTACAGCAGCAATCCTATATATAATGCGGATGGTGACAGGATCGTAGATGCGGACACCTTGCTGGGAACGGTGGAGACGGACCGGGAAGGAACCGCGGAATTTGATTTGGATCTGCCCCTGATGTCGAGAGAATTTAATACGGAGGGAGATTCTGGAAAAGGATTCAATTCGGGGGATTACTATATACAGGAAAGAATGGTTTCGGATAGCTATTATATAAGCGGAGAAAAGTATCCGGTACATCTGGAATATAAGGATCAGGAAACGCCGGTGATCGCCCGGGAGCTATCAGTACGAAATACGCAGACCACAGTGGAGATCAGCAAGGTGTCTGCTGCCGGAAGTGGTGAGATTCTCGGGTGTCAGCTGCAGATTACAGATGGAGACGGCAATGTGATGGTGTCATGGACTTCCGGTGATGCGGCTTCGGTGAGACTGGATGAAAGAAGTCGGGAAAGAGGATATGAAAATCTTCGGACAAAAATGGATGAAAAGGGAAATCTTTTGATCGGCGGGCTTTTTCATGACAAGGAATATACACTTACTGAGACGAGACCAGCGGATGGTTATGTCACAGCCGATCCTGTGGTGTTTCGCCTGACCGGCCGAAAGACGGCGGATGGACAGGTAACACAGGCGGATATCCGGGCCGCAGACGGAACGTTTCTTCCAGGCTCAGAAAATCGGGTCATTATGATAGATGAACAGACCCATGTGAAATTTTGTAAGCTGGCGGGAGACCGGGCCGGATATCTGGCGGGAGCACAGATCATGGTTCTGGATCCGGAGGGCAACGAGATTACCTCCTTTGTCACTAAGGAGGATACAGCAGTAGAACTGAATGGAATATTGGCGGCGGGCACAACCTATATTTTTAGGGAGATAAAAGCGCCAGAAGGGTATAAAAAATCGGCGGACATCCGCTTTACTGTGCAGGATACCCCAGAGATCCAGGGAGTGGAGATGACCGACATGAGAATGGAGACGGTGAAACTGAAAGAAGTGCCAAAAGGCTCTGCCATGACTGTCATATCGAAGAAAAAGACACCGAAGAGCCGAATGCCAGAAGCAAAGAAGTCTGTGCCGCAGCCGGAGACAGGCTTTCGGGATGGGCATGTGCTGGTGTTGGCGGTATTCGCTGCTGCCGGAATTTCTGCAGCGGTCATAGGAACGGTCCGGTATCGGAGAAGGAGATTTCTGTCTGTGCAGAGGGAAAGTCAGGATACATTTTGACTGCAAAAAAGGACGGATCATTCTCCGTCCTCTTCCTCACTATCTTCTTCGTCACGGGGTTTTAGCACCAGACGCAGTTTATCAATGCGGTTTCCGTCTACTTCCAAAACAGTATAGACGGCGAAATCATCCTCCGCTGTTTCCCCCACCTCGGGGAAGTGTTCCAGCAGGTTAATAAGGTGTCCAGCGATGGAATCATAATCATCGGATTCCAATGATAGATTGAGCGCTGCTGCCACATCATCCAGTGGTGTGGAGCCAAGAAGGATATATTCGGTTTCATTCACTTCCTGGATCTCATCCTCCTCGTCATCATCGTATTCGTCCCGCAACTCTCCTACGATCTCTTCGATCAGGTCTTCAATGGTGATCAGCCCGGCGAGAGCTCCATATTCATCCAGAACGATAGTCATGGGAATGGAGTCCTTTCGCATTTCCATGAAAAGCTCGGATACATTTTTATACTCATAGGTGACATGTGCTTCGCGGATCAGTGAACGGATATCAAGATTTTCTTTATCGCCGTCATAAAAGACAAAATCTTTCAGGTTGATAATACCGATGATATTATCAATAGTCTCCTCATATACGGGAAGACGGGCATACTTGTGTTCTGTGAACTGGCTCATCAGCTCGTGATAGCTGATGTCTGCCTCCACCATGGCGATGTCCATCCGGGGGATCATGACATCCTTTGCGAGGGAGTCGCCAAAATCAACAATATTGGTTATCATCTGTCGTTCTTCGCTCTCAATAACGCCTTCCTCGTGGCTTACATCCACAAAGGTACGCAATTCATCCTCGGTAATGCCTGCCGGTTTCTGGGATGGATCGATCCGGCAGATGATCAGAATGACATTGGCAACTTTATTTACGATGTAGATCACGGGTGTAAGGATTCTTGTGAGGAATAGTATCGAACTGGAATAAGCCAGAGAAAGTTTCTCTGCATTTCTTGTTGCCAGATTTTTTGGTGTGATCTCACCAAAAACCAAGATCAGGACTGTCAGTATTCCGGTGGCGATACCGGCTCCCAGACTGGTGCTCCCTTTCAGTCCCATGCGTGTGCAGATTTCAAATGCATAAGCGGTTGAGAGGGAGGAGGCAGACAGGTTGACAATGTTGTTGCAGATCAATACCGCACTGAGCATTTTGTCCGGTACTTCGATCAGCTTTAATACTCTTCGGGCAGCTTTGTTTTTTTCCTCTGCAAGAGAGCGCATCCGTATTTTATTCACTGTGGTCAGCGCTGTTTCGGCAGAAGAGAAGAATGCGGATAAAATAAGTAAAATTACTAAAACTAATATGTTTACCGCGTCACTGGGCTCCAAGAAAAATCATCTCCTATTCTTTCTGATAAATTGCTATCATTCTATAATAATTGGCAGTTATTGTCAAGTAGGGGCAGTCTTAGTCATTTCTTCTGTATCAGGATCAGTTCAGGGCCTGACGTTTGCGAGCCATCTCATCGCTGTCGAGATATTCGTCATAAGTAGTGACCTTATCGATCATTCCGTTTGGTGTAAATTCGATGATCCGGTTGGCGATGGTCTGTATGAACTGATGATCCTGGGAGGTAAAAAGGACAACTCCGGGGAATTTGATCAGTCCATTGTTGACAGAGGTGATGGATTCCATGTCCAGATGGTTGGTAGGTTCATCCAGTAACAGTACGTTGGAACCGAGCATCATCATTTTGGAAAGCATGACGCGAACCTTTTCGCCGCCGGAGAGGACATTCACCTTTTTCAGGCCGTCTTCTCCCTTAAAGAGCATGCGGCCAAGAAATCCGCGGACAAAGGTGGCATCTTTTTCCGGAGAGAACGGCATCAGCCAGTCAACGATGGTATCATTGCTGTCAAAATATTTGGTATTATCCTTCGGGAAATAGGAGTTCGATGTAGTGATGCCCCATTTGTAATCCCCTTCATCGGGTTCCATCTCTCCAGACAGGATCTGGAAAAGAGTGGTGGCAGCAATGCCATAAGATCCCACAAAGGCAATCTTATCGTCGTGTCCCACTGTGAAGGATACATGATCCAGTACTTTTTCGCCGTCGATGGTCTTGCTGAGGTCTGTTACAGTGAGTACCTCATTGCCTATCTCACGGTCTGGCTTAAAATCTACATAGGGGTACTTACGGCTGGAGGGGCGCAGTGTATCAAGCTCGATTTTCTCCAGGGCGCGTTTGCGGGAAGTGGCCTGTTTGGATTTGGATGCGTTGGCGCTGAACCGCTGTATGAATTCCTGCAGTTCCTTAATCTTCTCCTCCTTTTTCTTATTTGCCTCTTTCATCTGTTTGATCATCAACTGACTGGATTCATACCAGAAGTCGTAATTGCCAGCGTAAATCTGCATCTTGCCATAGTCGAGATCTACGGTGTGGGTGCAGACCTTGTTGAGGAAATAACGGTCATGGGATACGACGATAATAGTATTTTCAAAGTCGATGAGGAAATCCTCCAGCCAGCGGATGGAATCCAGATCCAGGTGGTTGGTAGGCTCATCCAGCAGAAGGATATCCGGGTTTCCAAAAAGTGCCCGGGCAAGAAGCACCTTTACCTTGTCCGTATCCGGGAGCTCACTCATTACCTTTTCATGTTCACTGTTGTCGATACTGAGGGCGTTTAACAGGGAAGCGGCATCGGATTCGGCCTCCCACCCGTTCATAGCGGCAAAATCTGCTTCTAGTTCGCTGGCTCGTATCCCGTCTTCTTCTGTGAAATCTTCTTTGGCATATATAATGTCCTTTTCTTTCATGATATCATACAGACGCTGGTTGCCGGCGATCACGGTGTCCAGTACGATCTGGTCATCGTATTTGAAGTGATCCTGTTCCAGCACGGAGAGACGTTCGTTCGCCCCCATACTGATTTCACCAGTAGTTGGGTCAAGCTCACCGGAGAGAATTTTTAGGAACGTGGATTTTCCGGCGCCGTTGGCACCTATAATGCCATAGCAGTTTCCTTCTGTGAATTTTATATTGACTTCTTCAAAAAGCGCTTTCTTGCCAAACCTGAGAGATATATTTGTTGCCTGGATCATAATCGTTTCCTTTCTTATTTTAAAATGTACTAGTCAATATTTTACTAAAAATAACGGATATTGCAAGAGTTTTTTGCGAAAAACCGCTATAATTTCATATTTATTAAAAAAAAGATTGTGAGATTGCGGAAACTCCGTTATAATAAATGTATATTTTTGTAAAATATTTACCAAATACATAGCTCAAATTGGCACTGTTGAGCTAAATGGCGAGACCGTATTACAATACAGAAGGGAAGCAGATAGATGCCAATACTAGATAAAATACAGCTTCAGAAAGCAGCAACATTTAAACTTGGAGTTTCAAATATAAGTGAGAACCAGGTACAGGCCGCCTTTTGGCGCCAGGGAGTGTCCCGCTGCCAACTGTGTCTGTATAAGCATGGGAAGAAACAGAAGATTACGATGGAACCGATGAGAGCCTCTGGCATTCAGGATGTCTTTTCTGTTATAATCGAGGGAGAGCGGATTGCCCAGAGGATGAACGGATTGGAATATGATTTTATTGTAGACGGAGAACATGTGGCGGATCCCTACGCAAGGGTGATAGCGGGCCGCGATCATTTTGGAAAACCGCATAAACATATATATGGGAAATTTGAATTCTCACCCTTTGACTGGACGGGTGAGAGATGGAGACCTCTGGCGGAGCATCAGATGGTTATGTACCAGTGCCATGTCAGGGGATTTACAAAGCATGCCAGTTCGGGTGTGGACGCTCCGGGCACCTTTGCCGGTCTGCAGGATAAGATACCATATTTAAAGGAGCTTGGGGTAAATACGATTCTTCCCCTCCCGCTCTATGATTTCGATGAGTGTATCAGGGATGAGGAGGGAAATCCAACTGGAAGGGTAAATTACTGGGGATATACAGGAAATGCTTTTTACTTTGCGCCCAAGACAGGCTACAGCAGCGGTAGGATAAGCGCTGTCGAGGAACTTAAGACATTGGTAAAGTCGCTCCATCAGAATCATATGAATCTGATACTGGATATGTATTTTGTGGACAAGACCCCAGAATTTATACTGGAATGTCTCAGATATTATGTACTGGAATTTCATGTGGATGGTTTTCGGATCAACCAGGAGTCCATGGATACATCATGGCTCAGACTGGATCCGGTTCTCTCCCATACAAAGCTTCTGGCGGGAAGCTGGGGCCGTCAGCCTGAAAACCGGAATCGTCCGGTATGTTACGAGATGAATGACGGTTTTCTTGTGGATGCCAGACGTTTTCTCAAGAGCGATGAGGGACAGACGGCAAATATTTATAAGCGTTTTAAGGAACAGGGAGACGGCGTGGGGCTGATCCACTATATTACCCAGCACAATGGTTTTACCCTGCGGGATCTGATTTCTTATGATGTCAAGCACAATGAGGCGAATGGGGAGCGGGGGAGAGACGGGACAGAGCTTAATTACAGCTGGAATTGCGGCGTTGAGGGACCAACCCGCCGCAGACAGGTGGTGCAGACAAGAATGCAGCAGGAAAGAAATGCGTTTGTCATGCTGATGCTGGGAATGGCGGTACCGATGCTTCTTGCAGGAGACGAATTTGGCAATTCCCAGAAGGGGAATAACAATGCCTATTGTCAGGACAACGTGACAACATGGCTGGACTGGAGACTAATAGAGAGAAACCAGAAGACCTATCGCTTTGTAAAGGAACTGCTGGCTTTCCGCAGGAAACATCCGCTGTACCATCAGGACCGGCCGCTTACGGGTCTGGATATGAAAGGCAGAGGGGCGCCAGATGTGTCCTGTCATGGTAAGGAGCCCTGGGTCATTGATTTTTCTTATTACAGCAGGAAACTGGGTATCTTATATTACGGAAGTTATTTTGAGGGGCAGAGTCTGTATTTTGCATTCAACTTTCACTGGGAGGAGCAGGAATTCTATCTTCCCGATGTAGAGAACGACAAGGAATGGAAAATTCTGGTGGATACTGCAGAGACCGGGAAAAAGATTGCCGATAACGGTATTTATATGATGCCGGCACGTTCTATCACAGTATTTGAGAGCGTATGTAACCGGCCAGCGGAGGCTGACCGGAAGAAAAAGAAGAATTCTAAGAAAAGGACTTAGAATCTGTGATTTTCCACGATCGGATCGAAGAGATCCAGGGAGCAGTACTTATCCGAGGTGAAATGTTTGCAGGTGGTGCAG
>Ga0224748_10208_pt1 | contig 16326 bp, 16 predicted proteins | sample LIM_F_Water_Neg_FD_182074 | JGI IMG/M metagenome (GOLD analysis project Ga0224748, IMG submission 182074) | Enriched cells from gastrointestinal tract of the lab mouse from Pacific Northwest National Laboratory (PNNL), Richland, Washington... | ecosystem: Host-associated > Mammals > Digestive...
TCTTCTCTCTTTCCCGTTTCGGGATTAAGCGGTGAATGGACATTATATAGATATCCTGTTTCTCCATAGCGGCCGTATTTTTCTGAGTTATAATGGGCTTCATCCATCCAGATATTTACAATCCTAACACATAGCGCCACATGGCTGCTTCCTTCATAAATTTCCCTTTCCCATTCCACTTCACATTCAAGATTCAGAAAACATTCATTGACAACGGGTGCTTTTACTTTACTGCCGTCACGATAATGCAGATTTGATGCTGAAAGTTCATCCATATCATAGCTGTTATTTGCTACCGTATCCATACATTTTTCAATACATGTCCTGTCTGGGAAATTAATTACGATCTGTTTTTTCTTTGAAATGATCTCATACATATGCGTATATTTATTTACGCTCCCGAAAATGCAGTAGAAATTGTTCTCATTGGAAAAACAGAACCACGACTGCATCGTTCCGTTTGCCAGACCGTTCTCTTTATAGCCTGTAACAAGCACAAGCGGCGCGGGGACTGCCGTCACATGCTCCAGCCAGTGAAACCCCCACCACTCATTTCCCTTCATCTCGTCAGGAATCATAAAAAATTGTTTCTTATTCATTTTACCCCCTTTCCTGTCTCTAACAACAGAGTCATACCTTGCGGTTTATCTTCGCTCACATGAATACAAAGTAAACGTCACAAAATCAATTGTCCCATCTCCTTCATATTTTAAATATAACGGATATATTCCTTTTCTAAAGTTCATCCCTCCGGCAATATCTGTCCATTTTTCAGAATCAATATCAACCGCCACTGTTCCGGCAATTTCAGCCTCCGGTTTCTGCATAATTGTGAATATACCGTTCCCCTTTCCTCTTACCTTCAGAATCATCTGATCTGCATTTTCAAACAGGAAATATTTATAGCCGATAACTGTTCCTTCCTGAATATTCTTAATATACTGGATAGGAAATGATTTTTCCAGCGCAGCTTCCGGTGATTCCGGATCAATATCCGGTAAATCCTGTGTTAAATACGGATATTCCATCCCCATTCTCTTAGGATGGGATTCCACGGCTCCATTTTTTCCGGTCAGCCGACATCAAATTCTTGCCGGATAAATACCTGCATCTGTCAGCGGCCCTGTATTCATTCCGCAGGAAGTCACCTCTGCCTGTCTGATTGTCCCATCCGGTCTGATTTCTATTTTCTCTGCACATCCCTGCCTGCTGAAATTTGTCCGGTTCGTCTGACGGTGATAGAAAACATACCATTGTCCGTTTATCTGTTCTATTCCCCCATGCGTATTTCCCAATGCATTAAGCGCTTCCTCTCTTGTCCGCCCGTTAATCCCGATATCCCCTATGTCTACCAGCGTTCCTCCATAACGGTAATCCCGGTCCGGATATTTACTTACGGCATAACAGAGCTCCGAACTATTGACCGATGAGTATACGAAATAATAAATGTTTCCTATCCTGCGGATAGAACTAGCCTCAAAAAACTCATGACCTTCGAATCCGGTACCCTTACTGCAGCGGATATCCGGCAGCAGTCTCTTAGGTTCTTCTTTCAGCGTGATCATATCTCCTTCCAGTCTCATAACCTGGGATGCATGAGTAGAATCTGTATGTTCCAAACACATTGGGGCGTTTCCAGAATAAAGATATATCTCATCTCCATCTATAAACACCCCTGGATCAAACTGCATCAGATCCCCATTGGCCTTCCCTAATATCTTTCCATCCGCATGCCTTACCAATCCCATAAATTCATATTTCCCAGCCGGTGTATCACAGACTGCCACCCCAATCTCCGGCAGGAAGTCCAGACAATAATAGAGATAATACCGGCCGTCTCTTCCCCGAACCACATCGGGAGCCCACATCGCGTGAACTCCCTTGGGATTCAGGTCACCCGCTTTCTCTGGCCGTATGTCGAACATCAATGGCTGTTCAGGAGCATTCACCGGGATATTCTGGTTTCGCGGATCTTGATCTTTCCTGAATATAACCCCTTCGTATCTCCAATCTGACAGATTCTGCACATCCGCAGAATAGCATACATAATCATTTAGGCAAAAGCCTGCGCTGCCGCATCTGTCATGACTGCCATACAAGTATATACGCCCTCCAAACACATGGGGTTCCCCATCCGGCACATATTCATAAGAAGGAAGATATGGATTAAAAACTTGTTTTTTATTTTTCATTTTTGTGCCATTCCTTTTCCTTAAAAAGACAAGCCACACTCCGGTAATACCAGAGTCGTGGCCGTCCTCGTTCAATCGCTTACTTTGATATTTCAATCTTGTCCTTAATAATCTCCGTCAGCATATCCGCCGCTTCGTCCATTCCTGAATCTTCCAGTTCTTTGATCATCTTGTCATATGTCTTATCAAAGTCAGCTTCTTTCGCCGTTACGCATGCAACCAGCTGAGACTGTGAGATCTCATCCAGCTTATTCCCGATCTCATCAAATTCAACCGGTTTGGACATTGCCCAGAGCGGCGGGAAAGCTGGTGTTTCAAATTCATCCTGCTGCGGGAAGATATCTAACAGAAGCTCTACACCCCATGCAGCGCACGCTGCTTTCTGCTCCTCATTATATTTGGCAAGTACTTCCTCCTTGCTGTCCGGCCTGTATGAGTTTCCTGTAGAATCCTCTACACCTACGCCATAGCGCGGGAATGGATAGCTGTGGAAACCAACTCCCGTAGTCTTCGCATAGTTTTTGTCATTGCTTGACGCATCAATCTCTTCCTGTTCACGGTAACGGTGTCCGTTCTCGTCAACCTTATAATTCACATCTTCGATTCCCCAGTTAATCAATACCTGGCCTTCGTCCGAGCAGAGGTAATCCAGGAACTTGATTGCAGTCTCAGGATCTTCACATGCCGTTGTAATCCCGACACCCTGACCAGTTGCAAGACCCTGATACATCATGGTCGGAACCTTTACAGATTCATCCATGCCAAGTGGAAGTCCGCAGTAAGTCTGTCCAAGCTTGCCGTCCTGCTTTAAGATCTTCTCACCATCCTGGTAATCCCACTGAGTATCAAAAAGCGCAAGCACACGGCCGGAAGCAATCTTTGCTATATAATCATCATGGGTCTGGGTTGCAAATTCAGGATCAAGGATTCCTTCATTATACATCTTATTCATCCACTTAAAGTATTCCCGTACCTTCTCGGATGTAAACTTGAATGTAGCGTTACCGTCCTCATCTACCAGCCACTGTCCATTGTCCGGAGCACCTTCTGCAATGTATCCTGCCGGATTTCCCAGTGTGATCATCCAGTGCCAGTCAGAAGCTGAAAGGCTGAACCCGATATTGTCCATCCCATCCTCAGTCTTCGGATGAGCTGCAAGATAGTCTTTGATCATCTTCTCAAACTCTTCCAGAGACTTAGGTACTTCATAATTATTTTCTTTCAGAACATTAAATTGTATCTGAGCCGTACCTGCGTCTTCAAACTTAGTTCCTCCCATATCGTAAGAACATAACTGATAAATAGAAGGATCATCCTTTGAATATTTCAGCTTATCAAACTCATCGCCATACATCTTCTTGATATTCGGTCCATACTCTTCAATCAGGTCTGTCATATCAATCAATACGCCCGCGTCAATCAGGCTTCCCGCGTCACCCTTTGCGTAAATGATATCCGGGAACTTCTGCTCTGCGATCATAAGTGAAATCTTCTGCTTATCCTCTCCCACCGGATGGTCTGTCTTAAGTTTCACACCGGTTGCTTCCGTTAGCGCCTCCGCCACAGGGTCTGTCCATGGATCATCTTCCTGCAAATCGGCGTTATAAAATGTCAATTCAGTTACACCATCTTCACTTTTGCTGCTGGATTCTTTTTTCTTACCGCAGCCTGCCGCCATACCTGCAACTAAAGATACAGTCAATAATACGGCCAATACTCTTTTTGCTTTCATAATACAAGTTCTCCTTATTTTATAAGATTATTTTTTATATCAGGCTATCCTGCCATCAATCTTTCACTGCTCCCAGTGTCATACCTCCAACAAAGTATTTCTGAAGAAATGGGTATACCACCAGGATTGGTACTGTGGCAACAATTGTGATCGCCATACGCACCGACATAGGCGACACCGCATTCGTAAGCTGAGAAGTCTGATGCGGGTCAATCTGGATGGTTGCCTGCTCCATGATCTGATACAGCACATACTGCAGAGTCGGAAGCTCTCTTGCGTATAGATAGGTATCCATGAAGCTGTTCCACTGGCCAACCGCAAGGAATAAGGCAACGGTTGCAATGGTAGGCGTACACAGCGGCAGGATTACCTTAAGCCAGATCGTAAAATCATTAGCGCCGTCAAGCTTCGCCGCTTCCTGCAGCGCAATCGGCAGTCCTTCAATAAAGGAACGCATCAGGATCACATTGTATACCCAGATCAGACCGGGAATAATATATACCCAGAAGTTATTTCCCAAGTTCAGCGTCCTGGTCAGGAGCAGATACTCCGGAAGAAGGCCTCCGCTGACATACATGGTGATGATAAATAGAATGGTAAAAGGCTTTTTAAAATAGAAATCCTTCCTGCTGAGTACATAGGCAAGCATCGCCGTACATATCACGCCTATCACAGTTCCTACCACTGTCTTAACCACAGACATCATAAACGCCGCGCCAAGGTCATTTTCTTTAAATATGTATGTATAGTTGCTGAGTGTAAATTTCCTTGGAATGATAAAATTCACATTCCTCATGGTGTCCATGGAATCATTCAGCGAGATTGCCAGTACGTTCAGGAACGGATACACTGTTATCACTATCAGAAACAGACAGAGTACCAGCAGTACATAGTCAAAGGCTTTTTCACCTTTTGAACTTTTAATCGTATAATCATTTCTTGCCATTTTTCCGCCTCCTATACCAACTTGTCTTCGCCGATCATGCCGGCAACCTTATTTGCGATAAACAGAAGGATTACACCAACGACTGACTGGAACACACCGATTGCAGTACCAAGCCCATAGTTGTTATTACCGATACCACGGACATAAGCAAACCAGGAAAGAACCATCGCATGATCCTGTACCACACTGTTGCTTAGAAGCATCTGCCGTTCCATACCTACATTCAGCGCTGAACCGATGCTCATGATCAGAAGAACAATAATCGTCGGCTTGATGCATGGAAGCGTCACATGCCAGATCCTCTGGAACCGGTTGGCTCCGTCCACCTTTGCCGCCTCATAAAGCCCTTGGTCGATACCGGCCATTGCGGAAAGGTAGATGATCGCATCCCACCCCATCTCTTTCCAGACATTGATCAGACAGACCACAATCCAGAACACCCACGAATTCGTGGACATCAGATGAAGCTTCGTGTTTAACATCGTATCAATTGCACCGCCGTCATTGAAAAGCATCTTTGCGATACTTGCAATGATAACCCAGGATACAAAGTGCGGAAGATAAGAAACTGTCTGCGTAATCTTCTTGAATTTAGAAAAGCACAATTCGTTCAATATCAGCGCAAACAGTATGGATGAGATGGTCCCGATTGCAATGCCAAGGATACTGATTGCAATGGTATTGACCATCGTCTGCGGGAATAACCGGTCGGTAAATGCCTTCACAAAGTTGTCAAATCCTACAAACTCCCTCTCCCACACCGGTAATGCAAATGTGCCCGGCTTTACCTCCTGAAAGGCCATCGTCCAGCCCCATAAAGGTATGTACTTGAAGATAATGAGCCAGATCACAAAAGGCACCGACATCAACAGAAGATATCTCTGCCTCCACATGAGATTCAAGGAAAATTTTTCTTTTACTACTGTTTCTTTTTTCTTCTTTTTCATCCTCTCTCTCAACCTCCTTTTCTATGATGTAATTATTATACAAAATGTGTCTGACGTTCTAATACCTTGCTTTTTACATGTGTTTTACACTATTTTTTTTACACAAACTGACATCATATAATAAATGTCTGATTTTCAACATATTTATTATCAAATAATTACTATTGCATTTTTCGTGTGACTGCTTTAGCGTATTACAATATACTTAGGGGTACTATGATGGTTGTCCCTGACGGGGCGGGCGCACTTCGTCCAATAAGGTACACTTATGCTTTGCATAAAAAGGAGAATTTGATCATGATATTTCAGACATTTCACAATGGAATAAATTTAGGAGGCTGGCTGTCACAGTATGAATTCCTTGCCAGCCAGCCTTTGACAGACATAAATTTAAAGAGGCATTTTGATTCATTCATCACAGAAACGGACATCAGGCAGATCGCCGCATGGGGATTTGACCATGTAAGGCTCCCTGTAAGCGGATATCTGCTCTACGACCAGGCCTCCCGCAAGCTGAACGAGCAGCCGCTTGCATATATTAAGAACTGTATCGGGTGGTGTCACACATATCGCCTGAATATGATTTTAGATCTCCATGATTTCCAGGGAAATATTTACGGGGCTATGGATACTCCCATGCCGCTTTTGACGGAAATCCCACTGCAGGAGCATTTTCTTACAGTCTGGTCAGAATTGTCCAAACATCTGAAGGAATATGGAAATCAGAACAGCAATAACTCTCATAACAGCAAAGATGGAATCGTTATTGCCTTTGAATTACTGAATGAGGTTTCAGATGCCTCACATTATCTCTGGAACCGGTTATACAAGTCGGCAATCAAAGCAATCCGGGAAAACGACAGCACCCGACTGATTCTGGTTGGAAGTAATTGTCAGAACTCTGTGGCTTACTTAAATCAACTTGATTTAATTGATGATCCGGCGGTATTTTATAACTTCCACTTTTATGAGCCCCAGGTATTTACCCATCAGAAAGCACATTTTTCCCAAGAGATGAAAGACTATAACAAGACGGTCACCTACCCTGGTGATATTTCCGGCTTTCGTAAATACCTAAAATCACATCCAGAATATCTGATAAAATACCAGCTTGTAGCAAACGAAAGCAAAAATGACAAAAAACTTATGGAAAAGCTTCTAAAAAGTGCCGCCTATTTCGTCAGATATACCGGATGTTCTCTTTACTGCGGAGAATATGGAGTCATAGATTCCACTCCTTCTTCGGAAGCTATTAAATGGATAAGGGATCTGATTTTTATTCTTGATGAGAATCAGATAGGCCATGCATTATGGAACTACAAGGCACTGGATTTTGGACTTCTTGATCTAGATGGAAATATCGTATCAGAAGAGTTTCTGCATTTTATGATTGAAAATAATCATTATTAAAATTGCAGCCATGAATTGGAAATTGCAGTAATATGAATATTTTCTATATCCGTTAATGCTCTCCTATGGTATAAATCAATTTCAAGCTGTTCGGCATTATATGGCAGAACATTTTAACTTTTCAGTTTCCTACTATTCCCGCCTGATCAAATCTTCAACCGGTGTAAACTTTAATGACTGGAAACGGACTTTTTGCCTGCAAAGAGCAGAACATCTGCTCTTAAGCAGCAATTATACGATTTCCCAGATCAGTAATACTGTCGGATACGCAAATCCTGAATCCTTTATAAATTCACCGTGGCTTCCATCCACTTCAATCTCCGTCCCGGCCGCCTTTATCGGGTGTGTATCGTTTATATTTACTGTTTTTTGCAGGGATTCCAGCGCCATCTCGACCAGCGGCATTTCCTCAATGTCAAAGATGCACCGCTCACACTTAGGGTTCGGTCATCTAACCCTTTCCACCGAACCCACCTCCCCACACTGATATGTAACAAGGGAACCAGCCTGTCCCTGCCGGTTCCCTTTTATCATTTGTTCTTTATTGGTTTTAGCTCATTAAAGATTCACTTCTCGTGATATGTCACTGTACTTTCCATAAACACCCTTTTGCTGTTATCGTTCCCATCAAGATATGTAACATTTGGTTTCCAGCCGCATACAACAGTGGCACCGGAAAAATCGAAAGTATATTCCTCACGGTAGGATGTATTGATCATGCAGTCTGCAATCGTCAACACTCCCCCAGAGAATGCATAGGACAGGCAATGCAGCCGTTTTGTATAATCCGTAAACAGGTCGTTTTTCACCCAGCATTGATACCCGGCCCAGGCAGTTTTTACCGTGGAATCTGACAACTCAAATTTGATTCTGATCAAACGCCCATCCTCACGGTCAAAACGGACTTTACGAATTTCACGGGGATTTTGATTCAATAAAAGCCATCTGCCAAACAGACTGTCCTCCTTCTCGTCTGATGCAGATTCACCGCCTGCAAATGGAAGATGCAGCGATTCCATCTTTTGCACCAATGCTGCTCCATTGAAATTGCCATCCTGTTTTTCCAACGCCTGGTAAATATACTTCTGGCAAATATCGGGAACAAATTCGCAATTTGTACCAGAAGTAATTCCAATCACCACCGGAAGCTCCCGAAAGCAGATCAGAAGCTGCCCAAACGCGCCTTCTGCGGCGTACAGCTTTTCGCCAGTGTGGAAATGATAACCATATCCGCTCAATACCTTGTGTCCACATCCGGGTTTTGATATGCGCATAAGGCTCATTTCATGCACCCAGTCTGCAGGGATAATCTGCTCCTCATTCCATCTGCCCCCATGCAAAAAGAGCTGTCCCAGCCTTGCAATCTGCCGGGCTGTCAGGTACATCCCCCAGCCGCCGGTATTAAAGCCTTCCGGACTGTGGAGCCAGTCCACATGATCAATGCCAATTTTAGAAAATACCCTCTCCTGCAGCAGATTGATACAAGTGGTTCCCATCACTTTGCTGACAATTTTGGAAAGCGTATAACTGCAGCCTGAGTCATAGTGGAATGCCTTTCCCACATCCTCCGCAATCCTCTTCTCTCCGAGCCATGTCCTTTCCCAATCCGATTTCAAAGCTGTAAAGTACACATTATTGGCACAGGCAGCCGAACCAGCCTGCATCGTGAGCAGATCATAAATTGTTACCTGGTCAAGAACCCTGTCATAATTCTCAGGAAGATCCTCTCTGACATATTCAATGAACTTATCGTCCAAAGACAGCTTTCCCTCGCTGACTGCGATGCCCACACAAAGCGATGTGCCGGTCTTGGACAGTGAATGCATCATCTGCGGGACATCCTTCTCATAAGGCATCCAGCTGCCGTCTACGATCACCTTATCGTCCTTCATGATTACAATGCTGTGCAATTCCGCTTTTTCTTCCAGTTCACAGAGCATTTGGGTCAATACGTCCGCATTCAGACCGACCTCTTTTGGGTTTGCGTATTCAAACTTCATCACTGATCCTCTCCTTCCACTTCTTCATTTTCACTGCTTGCCCATACCGAAGTTTCCACATGAATTCCTCCACGTTTCGACAGATACACACCCAGCAGGATAAAGAATATCATAACTGCCACTGCTGCCACAGCATATACTGGTTTAATACTGATGATCCCCTTAATGAAGATAATCGTATAAATGATAATGCTGGTTGTGCAGAAAGCATAAAGCGCACCGTTGGAAAGATGGAACTTATTTTTGCCCCATGCTACCGGATATTTTTTCGGCATTTGCGCAATCGAGTATACGATGGTCACATTCATAAAGAAAGTAATGACCTGAAAAATATTTGTAATCGTTACAATACTCATATCTAACAGGATAGGCATAAGCACAATGATCAGGGTATAAATATAAATTGGCGTCGGAATGCCAAAACGGTTTTCTTTTGCAATGAACTTTGGCAGCCATCCGTCCACAGTCGCCTGAGTAATTGGATAACGGACATCATTAAACACACCGTTCAGCGTTGTGGTAATTGCCATAAGAGGCCCGCCGAGCAGGAATAATTTATAAATCCCACCCGGAAGGATCGCCTGTGCAGCCGGAAGAATTGTTTCAATTCCCGCAACTTCGTCATGAGGCAGCACACCGCCGGTTACCATTGCAAGGCTCACATACACAAAAAGCAGACAGGGAACACAGGCAAGGCTGGCAAAAGGGATATCCTTTGTTGCACGTTTCGCATCTTTTCCATACCACAGGACATTGTAATATCCGTTTGCGGAGTTGATCAGGAGCAGCGCGGCCATCATAAAGCCAAAAATCCCACCGGTAAACATCTTATCACCGGAAAAATCGAAGATGGGCTGTTTAATCTGGGTAAGCCCATAAACGACATAAAACACCATAGTGACCAGCAGAATTCCAGACATGATCTTGCTTGCCTTTGCAAAAATATCCATCCCCATAAGATTTAATACAAAAAGAATCAGGACACTGGCGATGGATAATGTTTTAGCCGAAAACATGGGAAGCAGCTCATGCGCGTACATACCAAAAGCCAGTGCAAAGGAGCTGTTCAGAATCGGCATTACCAGTTTGGAATAACAGATCAATCCCCCGGCACTGATACCACCCAGATTTGTAACTATGGAATATGGCCCTCCGGCAAGGCGGAGCGTACCGGAAAGGATAATATATGGAAAAACCATAAAAAATCCCATTATGATCGCCGCAAGATAAGCCAGCCATACAGAGTAGCCTGTATAAGCCATAGCCGGCCCAATCAAAGTGACCATGCCAGAACCAACCACCATGCCGATTGCAATGGCAAATAAGTCAACCCGTTTCAATATGCCCGGGGCGGGTTCGGGCTTGTTGATAATTACATTTTTCAAAATACGACACCTCCTCGTTTTATTTGATAAAGCCGACCTGTCTGGAAATCAGCTCCACCTGTTCATCCTTCTTCCTGTTGTATTCCACTTTCTTTTCCTCGAAATAATTCCGGCCCTCACTGTCGATGGAAACAATCAATGGCCCGAATTCTTTCACACGACAGTTCCAGAGCGTTTCGGGCATTCCCAGATCCTGCCACTGGGCCTGCACAATCTCTTCTACTGAAACAGCAGCAACTACAGCATTACCGGCAGGGAACACACAGTGGATAGCCCCCAGTTCCTTACAAGCCCTCTGTGTATTTTCACGCATACCCCCTTTGCCAATGATGACCCTGACACCAGTGGCTTTTACAAAATCATACTCAAACTTTTCCATTCGCATTGAAGTAGTCGGTCCCACGGAAACCATCTCGAACTTATCCTCTCCCAGGGGACGGATGATGGGCCCGGCATGGAGGATGGCGTTATTCCGCACATCCACAGGAATCGGTTTCCCTTCCTCCACTACGCGGCGGTGGGCTACATCCCGGCAGGTAGTCAGGCTGCCTGTCAGATAAACGATGTCGCCAATGTGTATGCCTCTAATATCCTCCGCTGAAATCGGAGTGGTCAGAATTGTTTTACCGTCTTTATGTTCTATCATTACAGCGTCACCTCCGAGTGGGAAAGAATTTTATAGCTCAGGTCTTTGTCAAAAATGATATGCCCCCTGCGATGGCTCCAGCATCCCACATTTACTGCCACACCGATAGCGGAGGGATGCCGGGCAGTATTCTCGATATGAACTCCCAGCACGGAATATCTACCGCCCATGCCCTGGGGACCCAGGCCGATAGCATTGATGCCATCCTCCAGCAGCTTTTCCATTTTTGCCGCCCGCTCATTATCATTATGGGAGCCAACAGGACGCATAAGGGCTTTTTTCGATAACAGCGCGGCAGTTTCCACAGAGGTGGCCACACCCACGCCAACCAATAAAGGCGGACAGGCATTAAGTCCGTAAGATGTCATACGGTCCAGCACAAATTTGGTTACGCCCTCATAACCTTCACCAGGCATGAGAACCATAGCGTTACCGGGAAGTGTACAGCCGCCGCCTGCCATATAGGTGTAGATTTCGCATTGGTCGGAATAAGGAATGATATCCCACCACACTGTGGGGGTTCCCTTTCCCACATTCTTTCCGGTGTTATACTCATCGAAAGTTTCCACCGAATTATGGCGCAGCGGAGCATCAAAAGTAGCCTGTACCACAGCCTCTTTCAGCAGAGCTCCCAGCTCATTGATAAGGGGAAATCCAGTGCCGCATTTCACCCAAAACTGGAGTACACCGGTATCCTGGCAGGAAGGACGATCCAACTTTACCGCCAGTTCCTGATTACGGAACATGGTATCGTAGATAGTCTTGGCTAGAGGACTGTCTTCCTTATCGCGCAGTTCCCGGAGCTTGGCGGTAACGTCATCGGGTAACTTTTTCCCAGTGCAGGCAATGAATTTTGCCATCATATCCCGCATTCTCTGGGCTTGTACTTCAACAGACATGATTTTATCAACCTCCTTGTTAAATTTTCTCTGTAGATATACTTTAGCATAAGAAATTTAATGTGTAAAATACACAAATTCTATTGTGCATAACATAAATTTATGCTAAAATTTGTACAAAAAACAAGGAGGCCCACTTCATGACACTCCAGCAACTACAATATTTCGTTACTGTATGCAAATATCAGAATCTGACAAAAGCAGCAAAGGAGCTGTCCATTTCCCAGCCGGGGATATCCACATCTATTCGGGATCTGGAATCCGAATGTGGCTTTGCATTGTTTGAACACCGCCCAAACAGCATTACACTGACCGATCAGGGAGTCAAATTTCTAAGAGAAGCAGAACATATGCTTCACGCTTATAGTAAACTGCAAAAAAACGCAAAGCTCATTGCTGAAGAGAAAATGATTCTTCGTATTGGCGTGGCTCCAATGGGGGCGGGAACTGCATTTCCCAGATTAAGGAAAGACTTTCATTCCGCTCACCCCGATATCACTTTTGAAATAACAGAAGATTCAACGGAATCGCTCTATCAGAAGATTGATACAGGAGAACTGGACTTTGCCCTGTGCGTGTCTATCTCTCTGCCTGATGAGAATTACCGATATGTTACGATAGGACATAGCCGCCTGCTGTTTTGCGTAAACAAGAATAATCCTCTGGCGCATGAGCAGATCAATTCACTCCAACAGATTGGACAAACACCTCTTGTCATGCTGTCGGATCATTACAGCCAGACAAAATATTTAAAGCGTTTGTTTCACAAAGGAAACTGTAAACCCAACGTGATTCAATACACTTCGCAGGTTTTCACGATTTTCCAGCATATTCGTGAAAATGCTGCCGTAGGTTTTTTATCCGAAGATATTGCCAGACAGGATAAAGAGCTTGTCAGCTTCGCACTCCAAGAAGTGGATGCTGCCTCCATCACAATGATCCGAAGAAAGGATGCTAAAACTTTTCCGGCTGTAGATACATTTATTCATTACATTCGAAATATAAAGAAAAATTTGAACAGTGCCATGCCGCCTTTACCATAAATGGGATGCGGGCAAAACTTTAACGGTCCGCATCTGCTATTTCTGTACCGACCCTGCATAGTTCCAAAGGCAAACAGGGAATCCCCGCAACATCTAATGTGCCGGAATCCCTTGTTTTTCAATATCCGATTATTTAAGTAAATTACTACAGGGATTTCCATCCAAATCTAATAATCTAAAATCCAGATACTTATAGTTCCACAGTGCATAGCCGATTAGATTCTGCATAAATATTTTTATCAGGTCGCTTACCCATGTTTTCGCCACACTGGCAGAAGCATGGGCAATAACTCCAAATTCACCACAATATAATTTCCTGCCTGTATTTTGTGAAAAGTCTATTGCATGCTGCAACAATTTTTCCATCAGTTTTTTATCATTCCTTGTTTCTTCCGCTACCAGTGCATGTTTACGTTTCTAGTCCATATGATCATTTAAATAATCAACAAAATCTAAAATGTCATCAGATACCCGACTGCCTTATCAAATTCCCTCATTTCATCTGAAAAAGCCGCCTGCTGGTGTGTGAATACCTGCGGGTCATAATAATGGAAATATCTGCCTATTTTAAATGTTCTATAAAGCAGATTTTAAAAAATGTTTTGTTTTTTTGTTTAAAGCACAAGGCATATACATTATCAATGCTTGCCATTAGCTTTAGTATCATTATTGTATTTACCATAGGAACGAGTAAAACTGTTCTTCTTCTTATCAACCTTTTTACATTAATTGGTTTTTCTTCTCTCAACTTGCTCTACGCTTTCTTTTTTAGGAAAATATTTGATTTATATGAATAAAATGATATTAGATTTACATTAGTAGATTTCTACTTCCAGCGAATCTCCTTTCTCTGGAAGTAGATTAATGTTTACAATCAATTCATTTTAATCTCATTTTCTGAAATACTGTATACACCTTAAAACTTCTATCACAAGTTCCTGATACAAATCTTCATCAAATATTCCCTTTATCAGAGCATTCCTAATTAACATTGGACGAAACATTTCTAAAACTCTCTCCACGGCCTTCTTGTCCCCTTGCTGCGCCCTAAATAAAATCTCTTCAAATTCCATCATCTGTTGCCTCCCATCCATTTTCGAATCTTGCAGATAGCATAATAATAGATATTCTTTACCTTATCTTCCTTAATTCCATTCAAACAACCTATCTCTCTAAAAGTTCTCTCCTCAAAAACATGCTGGTAAATAAAACGTCTCTCATCCTCACGAAGCATCAAAAGAGCTTCTGTAAGTCTTTGATCTGATAATTCATTCCATTCCGGATATCGTCCTTCCTGTTCTCTGGAAAGAGCTTTTTCTCTGTAACATAATTCCAGCATTTCATCTACCGAAGAGCCAAAATCCATCAAAGATTTTTCTAAAGGCCTTTCTATTCTACCAATCTTTTCTTTTTTCTTCAGATAGTCCCATCTCTTCCATCGGATACATTTCTGCAGATATGCAGTAAAGTAATTCTTTGTTTTATCTCCTGTATAATCATATTCGTTCATATTTTCCCTCCAAAAATCTTCAAAATCAATTTGTTTCAAAGATTTCTAAGGGTGGAGAACGGCAATGGCGCTCCATGGCAGACTCTATTTCTTCATAAAAAATACTGCCAAACCGACATATTACCAGTCTGACAGCATAAAAAAATAAACGAATCTCATGTGCTATATGAAATATTGGCACAGCATATACTGCGTGTGTACGAGTCTCATACATCCACCATGCGGTTACGATTTTTTTAACAAACTACTTACTGCACATTTTCCTTTCCTGCCATATATAAAATTTAATTCCTTGTTTTCCTGCCTGTTACACATCAAACACGCAATATAATACGCGAAAACAGGTATCTTAACGCATTTCATATAGTGCATATCTCATGTAAAATATAAGAACTAAGTGAGGTGGTACAAATGATGGCTAAGAAATTATTAGGAGATGCAGTAAAAGAAGAACGATTAAGAAGAAATCTGTCCCAGAATGCTCTTGCTGAAATGGTGCATGTATCTCTCCGCACCATCTCTGATATTGAAAATTACAATGGTAATCCCCGTTTTGAAAATTTGTACTTATTGGCATCTTATCTGAATCTATCTATAGATGCAGTATTTAATGGTGAACACGAGCCCATGGATTCTACCATGAAACAGATTATCGCAGAACTTAATCAGTGTTCCAATGAAACAAAGCGCCTGGCACTGGGAACATTACGCGGTCTTTTATCCGCAGCATCCCAGAACCAATAGTCTTTATTTTGCGTCCCATATTGACTTAACCATTGTTTCTGAGTATAAAAAACGAGTCTGTGAATAATCTGTGGTAAATCTGTGAGTTTAGATGGAAGATAAAAGAATATTCGGATATGATAAAAGCAGCCTCGCTTATGATGGGACTGCTTTTTCTCCGTTACTCTTTGTAACATCTATGTTTTATATTTATGAACCCGATTAGTTCCTTCGGAAAGTATCCATTGCCTCCATGATGTTCCGAGTTATACTTTCATCCATTTCTTTCTCTTCAGGCGAGAGATCCAAAACCGAATCGGAAGGATTCCCTTCCTTATCAGCAGAGGCTGCCAAGTGCCTGTTCATGACTTTTTCCAGCTCCTTCTGTATCAGCTTTTCCAATAGAGGCTGAAATGATTCCACATGAAAATCAGGGATTCCTTCTGAATCAACACTATCCACATAGCTTAAAATAGCGGCAGCTATCAACTGAGCCTTCTTTTTCGTTCCATTCAGGATCTCTGCAGCCCGTACATGGGTTGGATCTGTTTCATCAAATCCAATGGTAAATACATACGGATTTTTCTTTGCCATTCCTATCACTTCCCATTCTCATATGCACGGTATAACAGGTCATATCCCCTGGCATTCGCCTTCAGATCTTCAATAAACAGATATTTCCCCAAACGGTCTGATTTTTCAAGGAATTGCTTCAGCAGGGCAGAACCACCGCCAATAAATACTGTGTAGGATGTCTTTGTATCTATTCCACGCTCCCTGATGCTGTTCAGAAGATCTGTCACAAAATCCTGTACCATGCTTTCTGTCATACGTACCACGCTGTCATCATAATACTGTGTATTCCCGGCAAGAATGCTGTCAATGTCCGCATC
>Ga0224748_10209_pt1 | contig 16302 bp, 15 predicted proteins | sample LIM_F_Water_Neg_FD_182074 | JGI IMG/M metagenome (GOLD analysis project Ga0224748, IMG submission 182074) | Enriched cells from gastrointestinal tract of the lab mouse from Pacific Northwest National Laboratory (PNNL), Richland, Washington... | ecosystem: Host-associated > Mammals > Digestive...
CATGCATGGAAAACAGGGGGTAGAGCATAACCGCAGCTTTTTTCATAGGGCAGCCTCCTTCAGCAGCTCCTCCCGGTCCACCGGCAGGAGCCCATTTTCTGTGAATCGGTACAGGGTGGTGCACACCTGGGCCAAAAACTTCCGGTCGTGGGACACGCTGATGACGGTCCCGCCGTAGTCCCCCAGGGCCTGCCGGACCTTGGGCCCGGACATGGGGGAGAAGTTCCGGGTGGGCTCATCCAGGATGAGCACGTTCACCCCGTCCAGCACCATCTTCGTCAGCAGCAGCTTGGCCTTCTGGCCCCCGCTCAGCTCCCGGATGGGGTGGACCATCTCCTGCCGGGCGTAGCGGATGCTGCCCAGGTAGGTCCGGGCCCTGGTCCGGGAGGCCTCGTCCCCCTTCGGCGCCAGGTACTCCAGGGGCGCGGCCTCCAGCGGCAGGGTGTCGGCGTAGTCCTGGGACATGTAGGCCGCCCGGACGTCCCGGCGGGACAGCAGCTCCTCCTGGATGCGGCGCAGCAGGGTGGTCTTCCCCGCTCCGTTGGGACCCAGGATGCCCACCTTCTCCCCGCCCATCACACGCAGGCGGATGTCCCGGGCCAGCACCCGCTCCCCCGCCCGCAGCTCCGGCAGACGCAGATCCAGCACCACCTTCCCGGCGGGCAGGGATACCTCCGCCGGGAAGCGCAGGAAGATGGCCTCCTCCACCTCCGGCAGGGCCGTCATGTCCGCCGCCTCCCGCTCAAACCGCCGGCCCAGGGACTGCACCGCGTGCATCTTCTTTTTCAGCAGCCGGCCGCCGTGGGGGTCCTGGCGGGAGACGCTCGCCTGGTCGTGCTCCACCTTCTGCTGGATGCGGCGGAAGCGCTCCAGCTTCCGGTCGTACTCCTCCCGCTCCTTCCGGGCCCGCTGGGTCTGGCTGAGGATGGCCGCCTCCCGGCGGGCGGCGTAGGCGCCGTAGTCCAGGCGGTGGGCGGTGCACCGGGGCGGCTTGCCCTCCCGGGGGTGCTCGATGTGGAGCACCATGGTGGCGGTGTTCTCAATCAGGGTCTCGTCGTGGGAGATGTAGAGCACGATCCCCTCATACCCGCTGATAAAGTCCTCCAGCCACTCCAGGGTCTCCAGGTCCACATCACTGGAGGGCTCATCCAGCAGCAGCACCGCCGGCCGCCGGAACAGCAGCCGGGCCAGCTGGAGCTTGATCCGCTCCCCGCCGGAGAGGCTCTCCACCCGCCGGCCGCTGTAGAACTCCTCCGCCGGGAAGCGCAGCTGCCGGGCGATCTCCCCCAGCTCCCTGGGGGTCAGGTCGAAAAACGCCGGGGAGGCGGCGCAGAAGTCGTACACGCTCCCCTCCTTCTCCTCCGCCGGGATGTCCTGGGCCAGATATCCCATGGGGCCGGGATTCCCCGCCAGCTCGCCGCTCCACTCGCAGTAGGGCTCGATGAGGCCGGGGCTCCACAGCCACTTGAGCAGGGTGGACTTCCCGTTCCCCTCCTCCCCGATGAGCACCGCCCTGTCCCCCTGGTTGAGGACAAAGGAAAAATCATCCACCAGGGTGCGCAGGTCCTTCCGGTGGGTCAGCGTCAGATGTTTCACTTGCAGCATACTGCATCTCCTCCTCTCTTCTCTGTCCGCAGACAGCAAAAAACGCCTTCGGCCATGCCGAAAGCGCAGAGGAATACAGCAGGGTGCGCCGGGGCTCCATGCCCACGGCAACGGGACCGTCCTTGCGCCGCACGCAGCCCAACGACCGGCCCGGCAGCCCAGCGGAGCCGCCCATGACCCGGCATTCTCTGACTTTCGGCAACAAGGAACCAGACGCCCGCTTACAGCGGCGTCCCGAACAGCGTCCCGGTTACACGAAAATCAAATCAGCCGATCATTTTTTCACCCTTTCTTATTTGCTTGCCGCTAGTATACCAGATTTTCGGGAAAAGTACAGTTACAATTCTGTTACAAAGGGGTGTTCCCCGTTTTATGTATAAATTGCCGGATTTCTGTCCAGAATAGGGGGGATTGACCCAGGAAAGGAGAGAGGACGCCATGAAACAGTACGAAGTCATCCGGGAGGAATTCGTCCCCTGCGACGGAAACCAGTCCCCCGCCAGCCGCGAAATTCTGGAGCTGCAGCTGGAGGACCCCGCCCTCTATGTGCAGGAGCAGTATATGAAGGAGCGGTCCGTGGAGTATCTGACCTCGGTGCAGAACGGCGACCCGGTGATCGAGGCCCGCCTGGAGGGCGGACGGAAGCACCGGTACACCTTCTGCCAGTTATAATCCCCCGCCGTCAGGCCGCCCCTCCGGGGGCGGCCTGCATTTTCGGACTTGACAACCGCTCCCCGGCGGTGTTTTTTTATAGGTGACATCAAAACCACACATCTCCCCTGTATACTGCCCTCAGCACGGGAAGAAAGGAGGCAGATTGCATGCACACTATTCTGCTGGTGGAGGACGAGGCCCCCCTGCGGGAGCTCATATGCGACTACCTGACCGCCAAGAGCGGCGGCGAGTGGCGCGTTCTGCCCGCCGCCGACGGCACGGAGGGGCTGCTGCTGGCGGGCAGCCAGCCGGTGGACCTGGCGGTGCTGGACGTGATGCTGCCGGACATAGACGGCTTCGCCGTCTGCCAGGCGCTGCGGAAAAAGGGCGGCATGCCCATCCTCTTTCTCAGCGCCCGGGCGGCGGAGGAGGACCGGCTGCGGGGCTACGGCCTGGGGGCCGACGACTACATGACCAAGCCCTTCTCCCAGGCGGAGCTGTTCGCCAAGGTTGCCGCCCTGCTGCGCCGGAGCAAGGGGCTGGCGGGACGGCAGGTCCTCGCCTCCGGCGGCGTGGCCCTGGACGTGCCCGCCCACGCCGTCACGGTGGACGGGGTCCGGGTGGAGCTGGCCCCCAAGGAGATCGCTTTGCTGCGGCTGCTGCTGGAGCAGCAGGGACAGGTGCTGCGGCGGGAGGACCTGCTGCTGCGGCTGTGGGGCTGGGACTACGAGGGCAGCGACCGGGTGGTGGACAGCCACATCCGGCAGCTGCGCCGGGCCCTGGGACCCTGGGCGCGGTGTATCCGCACGGTCTTCAAAACCGGTTACAAATGGGAGGCCGTCCCGCCGGACGGCGGGGACGCAACATGAACGCGGTATCAGAGAGGAGTATACAGATATGGATATGAAAAAAGAACGCCGGCGGGTCTACCTGCGCTGCTTCACGCTGCTGCTGGCCCTGTGGGCGGTACTGCTGGGGGCTCTGACCTACGTGGTCATGTCGGAAGCCCTGCGCAGCGAGGGCCGGCGGCTGCACCTGGAGGGGCTGAAGCTGCGGGAGCAGCTTTTGTCCATGGACACCGGGAGCCCCCAGGAATGGGCGGAGACCATCCGGGGCTTTGAGGACTACGACGGCGTCACCGCCGCCCTGGTCACCCTGGAGGGCGAGCCCATCTGGCAAATGCCGGAAACGGTGGGGACGCAGAGTCGGACGGCTCAGGTATCCCCGGCATCCATCCAGACCATCCGCGCCATGGCAGCGGAGGAAAATCTGCCCCTACTGCTGCCGAAGGAGCACCTGGCCGACGCCATCGCCTCCAAGCGGCTGGGGCAGACGGGCGGCCGGGGCGCGCTGGAGTTCTACGTCCGCGCCGCCTTCCTGGTGGAGCAGCCCCTGTTCGGCGAGAAGTCCCTGGCCGGGAACTGCTGGCTGTCCGTGGTGGGAAAAGCAAACCTCTGGGCGGTCGCCGGGCCCCAGGTGTGCGTGTGCGCCCTCGTCAGCTTCCTCCTGTTCCTGCTGGCGGCGTGGCTGCTCTCCCACGCCACCTGGAAGGGCCAGCGGACTCACCTGCTCTATGAGCGGCGCACACGGGAGACCACCGCCGCCATCGCCCACGACATGAAGACCCCCCTGGCGGTGATCCGCTCCTGCGCCGAGAATCTGGCGGAGAACGTCCAGCCGGAGAAACAGAACCGGTACATCGCTGAGATCGCCGCCCAGACGGAGGCCATGGACCGCTCCCTGGCGGACATGCTGGAGCTGGACCGCCTCCGGACCTGCCGCCCCCAGCTGGAGGAGGCGGCGCTGGAAGGGCTCATCCAGGAGCGGCTGGAGGCCCTCGCCCCCCTGCTGGAGGGGCTGGAGGTATCTGTGGAGGCCGCCGGGGCGGTCCGGGCGGACCGGCGGCAGCTGGAGCGGCTGCTTGACAACCTGCTGCGCAACGCCGCCGATCACAGCGCCGGCGTCATCCGCGTCCGGGCGGACGCCCAGGCGCTGACGGTGTACAACTCCGGCGCCCCCATTCCGGCGGAGGACCTGCCCCGGCTCTGGGAGCCGTACTTCAAGGGCGACACCGCCAGAAAGGGCGGCTCCGGCCTGGGGCTGGCCCTGGCCGCCGCCATCGCCCAGGCCCATGGCTGGCACTGCGGGGCGGAGAACGCCGACGGCGGGGTGATCTTTACGGTCTCCTTCCGGAAGGCGGCCCCAAAGGCACATCGATAGATTACGGGGGAGCGGTGCGGGCCGCTCCCCCTGTTGCCCTTCCGCCCTCTTTTGTGTAGATAGTGTCTACATGAATTACGCGTGAATGGCAGCCCAAATGGCGATACAACGAATGCGAACCGCGGCAATAAAAGCATCGGAAGTTTTTGCATAACGAGCAGCAATACCCCTCCAGCATTTTAAGACAAGAAAACAATTCTCTGCCAAATGACGCAGTTTGTAGAGGTATTTGTCGTATTCGCGTTGCTCCTTGCGGTTCTTTTTTGGAGGAATCACGGCTTCCATACCTGCCGAAACCGCATAAGCCAGGATGTCATTTGTGTCAGATTACTTTCGCAGGCAAAGATAGGAAAACAAAGGGTGTAGGAAGAAACTGGAAACAGCAGAGAAATGATGCTGTTTCCAGTTTCTTCCTCCATTCGCCACTTTCCTGTCTTTGTCCGCAGAAGTAATAAGCGAGCATGTTATCCACGATTTTTGTCACCTTGTCCGCTGAAAGATGGCACTTTTCCGAACCATTTCAAATCTCAAAAAACTCAATTTTTGCAACTTTTCCGCCCACTTTCCCCAATCGCTCTCCCCGCACGATGCCTTGTCGTTTTTCTCTTTCAGAGGCATTCTTCGCGGACGAATTCCCACTCAACTTCTCGCCCATTCTCCCAGTTATCAGCCCTTTCAGGAGGAACCTACGGGGAGATTTAGGGGTAAATTGATGCGCTTTTGCTCAAATTCATTACTTTTTAAGTGATAATTTCGATCAAGTCAAGCATGAGAACGGGGGGCTGGGGGATAGAAAGGGTAGAAATTGGGACTTTTACTCGAAGAATCCCCTTGCCTGTGGGAGACTTACCGGGGCGGGTCTGTGGAGAATTTTAGGCGCTTTTACTCCGAAGGATTCCCATGAAATGGTCTGGAATGGGGAGGTGAAGGGGTGGAAAAATGGGAACAAAAAAGGGCCGCAGCAACGAATTGCCACAGCCCTCTCGGGTGTCATTATTCGAAAGATTTTATGCGCGTCTTATTTCAGACGTCGTCAACACGACTCACTTAATCATCGATGCAATCTCGTCGGCGAAGTTCTCCTGCTTCTTCTCAATGCCCTCGCCCTTCTCGAAGCGCACGGCGTTCAGCAGACGGACGCTCGCACCGGCGGCCTTGGCCACGGAGGCCATATACTTCTCCACGGTCATGTCGCCGTCCTTGACGAAATCCTGCTGGAGCAGGCAGTTCTCGGCGTAGAACTTGTTGAGCTTGCCCTCTACAATCTTCTCCTTGACCTGAGCGGGCTTGCCGGCCATCTTGGGATCGTTGTCCATCTGCGCCAGCATAATGCGCTTCTCCTCGGCCAGCACGTCCTCAGTGACCTGGCTCTTGTCCCAGAAGCGGGGGTTCAGAGCGGCGATCTGCATGGCCACATCCTTGCCCATCTCCAGGATCTTGTCGGTGACCTCGCCCTCGACCTCCAGATTCACCAGCACGCCGATCTTGCCGCCGGCGTGGATATAGGGCACGCACACGCCCTCGGCAAAGCGGGTGAAGCGGCGGACCTTGATGTTCTCACCGATAACCAGGACCATCTCCTGCTGCTGCTGGGTGACGGTCAGGTCGGTGCCGTTGTACCTGCACTCCATCAGCGCGTCCAGATCGCTGGGATTCTGGGCTGCCACGGTGGCGGCCACGCCCTTGACGAAGTCCACAAACTTCTCGTTCTTGCCCACGAAGTCAGTCTCGGCGTTGACCTCAACCACCACGCCTACGCCGTCAATGACGCCGGCGTAAGCCATGCCCTCGGCGGCGATGCGGCCTGCCTTCTTGGCGGAGGCGGCCAGGCCCTTCTCCCGCAGGTACTCTACGGCCTTGTCCATGTCGCCGTCAGAGGCAGCCAGGGCCTTCTTGCAGTCCATCATGCCCACGCCGGTCATCTCGCGCAGGTTCTTCACATCAGCAGCTGTAAAAGCCATAATTATCGTTCCTCCGAAAATTGATATAAAGTAGGGATACGGAAACATGGGGCGGGACCGTCCCGCCCCATGGGGTTTGTTTGCTATTACTCAGCGGCGGGGGCTTCCTCGGCGGCGGGCGCCTCGTTCTGCTCGCCCTGACGGCCCTCAATCATGGCGTTGGCCATAATGGAGGAAATGAGCTTAATGGCGCGGATGGCGTCGTCATTGCCGGGGATGGGGTAGTCGATCTCATCGGGATCGCAGTTGGTGTCGGCGATGGCCACCACAGGGATACCCAGCTTGTGGGCCTCGGCGATGGCGTTGCGCTCCTTGCGGGTGTCCACGATGAACAGGGCGCCGGGCAGGCGCCTCATCTCCTTCACGCCGCCCAGGTACTTCTCCAGCTTGGCGATCTCGCCCATGTGCTTGATGACTTCCTTCTTGGGCAGCATATCGAAGGTGCCGTCCTCCTGCATGCGCTTGAGCTGGTTGAGGCGGTCCACACGGGTGCGCATGGTCTTGAAGTTGGTCATCATGCCGCCCAGCCAGCGGGCGTTGACAAAGTGCATGCTGCAGCGGCCGGCCTCCTCCTTGATGGCCTCCTGGGCCTGCTTCTTGGTGCCCACGAACAGCAGGGCCTCGCCGCTCTCGCTGAGCTGGCGGACGAAGTTGTAGGCCTCCTCCAGCTTCTTCACGGTCTTCTGCAGGTCGATGATATAGATGCCGTTGCGCTCGGTGTAGATATAGGGGGCCATCTTGGGGTTCCAGCGGCGGGTCTGGTGGCCGAAGTGGACACCGGCTTCCAGAAGCTGCTTCATAGATACGACGCTTGCCATGTTTGATATTTCCTCCCAAAAGTTTAGTTTTACCCTCCAGCCCCCTCCTCTGCCGCGCTAACCGCCATAGACGGCACCGGCCCGGCATCCGGGACTGTGCGGAATGCTGAAGTATCATACCACATTGAAATGTGAAATGCAAGGGTTTTTGGCAATTTGCGCTTTATGAATTTGCGCCTGGGGGGCGGATTGCAAAATATTACGGAATATATGCAGCATCGACAACCAAACCTGCGGGATGCGCAGGGGGCATTGACGGGGGGCCGCCGCTGCTTTACTATGTGATTGTATACAGCCCAGCCGCTGCTTGTGTGGGTCGATTTGGGCAAAGTAACATGATTGGGAGGTTTTTTCATGGCGAACAATGTAAAACCAGCAGGAACAGAAAAAAAGCCCGGCGTCTGGAAATCCTTTGCCGTGCTGATGACCAGCGTCAAGGTACCCTGGGTCTGGGTGGGCCTGGCAACCCTGGTCAGCCTCTTCGGGGCGCAGCTGAGCCTCATCATCCCGGACGCCACCGCACAGGTAGCGGCCGGCGACGTGAGCATGGGGGCCATCCTCTTCATGGTGGGCTGCATGTTCCTCAGCGCGCTGGAGACGTCCGTCCGGCAGATTTTCGGCCGCATCACCTCCACCAGATGGACATTGGACGAACACCTATTATTTCAAAGGCGGCTTTGCTGTGATGGTGTGGCTCTGATGTCAAATGAACAGCGGAGGTCAAGGTATAAGCCTTGGCCTCCGCTGTTTTGTCGGTTTATTTCGTTTTGCCTTGGGCATCCTGCCACTCCGCAAACTCCCGTTGGCCCTGTTCACTGTCATAGTATTTCCGTATCTCCGGGACGAGAAAACGGGCAAAAGTTTCTATGATAGCCTGCGGAAGTTCGATTTCACAGTCTACTTTATCAGGTTGTTTTTTCGCCAAAGGCATTTCCCCTTTCCAAAACGCAGGACAAGACCCGCAGGCGGGAGGAACAGGGAAAGGGTAAGCTGTTCCCCCCAACCGGGGCCGGTTATTAGTTCACGCCGAGAATGGCGCGGATCAGTTTGTTTTCCAGACGGCTTTTCATGTACTCGTTCAGACAGGCGTGGGGACAGCCGCTTTCGTCGTAGACCGTCCGGGTGCAGAGCTTGTTTATGTAGCCTTCGTAGTACCGCAAGACCTGCTCCACAGCGTCAGCGTCCCCGGCCTGGGCCGCGTCGCTCACCGCCAGCGGCAGCAATTCACGGCCCTTGTAGTTCCGGCGCTTCATGGCGCTAACCTCCTTTCCTCGCTGTCAATTTCGTCCGCAGGACATTCAGCGATTTTGTTCTGCGCCGCTGGACGGCACTCCGGGACAGACCAAGGGCCTCGCCAATCTCGCTGTCTGCCAAATCCAGCACCAGGCGCAAAATCAAAATGCTTTGCTCCTGCTCCGGCAGACTGGCAAAGGCGTCGGCCACCTGCTGGCTTCTGATCGGCAGGTTGTACCCGCAGTACGAAAATACATAGCTATCACTGGGGTAGTCATCAGCTGAATACAGCTTGTCCATCGCCGTCTGGGGCAGACGCTCCAAGGACGTTTCCCGGCTGGCCCGCCGCTTCATTTCCCGGATGTAGTCGATTGCCTCGTGCTTTAACACGGTCTTGCAAAAGGCGTCAAACCTGCATCGTTCGCCATAGTCGCGGGGGTTGGTTTCCATCTTCTCACCCCCTTTCGTTGGGGGATGGTGGTGGTACTTTCCCTTTCCGCTAACAGAGCGTCCGGCGGCACAGGTTTTGCGCGCAAAACCGCTCCCCGCAGAGAAAAAAGTGAAGAAAATTTTTCGAACCGCAGGAAACAACAAAAATTGCCCGGCAGGTCACAGACCTGTCGGGCGAAAGATAAACAATACTGTGCAGAACCTACACTATATAGTACATACTTGTGGCCGCAATAGTCCCCGGTGGAGGCCGGGCTTTTTTTGACAAATCAAGGGCTGTCAGATTGTGTCGATTGGCTGTGTACTTCATAGCGGCTGCCTCCTGTCAGCCGCTGTATCTGCCAGCGTTACCGCGTCGCTCTCTATGGAGATGAAAAGAACGGCGGCTTTCATTTTTTGAAAACCACCGTACAAAAAGGCATGAAAAATTTTCTGCCAGCAGCGGTTTTTTTCTTTGCTGCCACTGCTGGCAGGTTAAAACAGTATTAGTGTCTACGCCAAAGTTTGCATAAGGGTAAAGAAATGTTGCGCCTCACCAGTGCTGAAATACGCATACCACGCTTCCAATGTGTTGCGCTGGAAAACATCTAACCGTTCAATAATCTGCTTTGCCCACAGTAAGCTCCCAGTGGAACTTGCGGTAATCAGATTACAGTCTGCCACAGATGGTGCGTCAACAAAGAAATTCTGTCCGTTATAGCTGGGAGAAACCATTTCAAGGTATCCGGCTCCATTACTGGTGTGCGGACACTGATCCAGCAAGCCAGCATTCGCAAGCGCGGCAGTGGCCCCACAGATAGCGCATACCAGAGCGCCCGCAGAAATCAACTCACCGGCTTTTTTAATAACAATACTATGCCCCGGATCGTCCCATGTGTTTGCTCCAGGCAACAGCAGCACACTCTTTTCGCTTACTGCAATTTCGCTGATAGTGCAATCGGGAACAATAGTCAGACCGCCCATTGTTTTGACCGGCTCCGTTGAGATAGCAACTGTTTTGACTGATACTTCGGGCGCGCCCTTTTTGAAAAACCGCCCGGAGTTCAATTCCGCTGTAACATAGCCCAACTCCCAATCGGCCAAGGTGTCAAGGACATAAATGTAGACTGTGAACATAATACCCTCCATTTTCTTTGGTCTTGTTTTACTTACACCGTAATCTTACCACTTAATTATTGACATCAGTATGGCAACAATTTATAATGATATAAAGGCTCTTTGAAAGGCGGTTGCCAGATGAAAGTTGATAGACTTGTCAGCATCATTATGACGCTCCTTGACAAAAAGCGTATGGGCGCGCAGGAGTTAGCAGATATGTTTGAAGTTTCTCCGCGCACAATCTATCGTGACATAGACGCAATCAACTTAGCTGGCATCCCTATTCGTTCAATATCAGGAGTTGGGGGCGGCTTTGAAATCATGCCAGAATATAAGATTGATAAAAAAGTTTTTTCAACCGCCGATCTTTCTGCAATCTTGATGGGGCTTTCCAGTCTTTCAAATATGGTACGAGGCGATGAACTGGTAAATGCTCTTGCGAAAGTGAAAAGTTTTATCCCGGCTGAAAAAGCGAAAGATATTGAAATAAAGACAAATCAAATTTGTATAGATTTAAGTCCGTGGATAGGTAATCAAAATATACAACCATATTTAGAAACGATTAAAGCAGCTTTGCAGAATTGCAGACTACTTTCTTTTGAGTATATAGCTCACCATGGAAATAAAGCTGTACGGACGGTTGAGCCATATCAGCTTGTATTAAAAAGCAGCCACTGGTATTTTTATGGGTATTGTTATCACAGAAACGACTACCGCCTATTTAGGTTATCTCGTATGTCGCATCTGCAAATGAGACAGGAAACATTTATGCCGCGAGATTATGAAAAGCCAATTTTGGATTTTGAGGAAATTTTGACGGCAATGCAGATGGAAGTTAAAATTCGTATTCATAAATCTATACTGGATAGAGTGCTTGAATACTGCACATACGACCACTTTACGCCAGATGGGGATGAGCATTATCTTGTGAATTTTCCATTTATTGAAAACGAGTATTATTATGATATTCTCCTCGGATTTGGGGATAAATGTGAGTGCATTGAACCTTTATACATTCGTGAGGAAATGAAGCGCAGAATTTGTCATATAGCCGCCATCTATGGTGATTAGCGATTGCAAAAAATATCCAGGACATGATGGATATATCAAGAAGCGGAACGGGGGAACGCTATAGTAGCAAGCATAGGGAGTGTGGCCACACTCCCCAAAACGGCCAAATCAGGCCCCTGCCGGGCCGTGTCCGTTTTGCTTGTTGGGAAAGTCCCAAACCCTTATGAAGAACGGAAACGGCAACCACAGAAATAATGCGGATGCAGCGATGTATTTTCGTCAGGGTAATCCTGAAAAACCTGCCTCAAAGCACAGAAACAAGAGAATGGCAGAAGTCAGGGGTCAGGCGTAGAAAAAGCAACTCTCAGCTGCATTGAAAGCACAGGCTTTTTTCGTGGGTGTCGGAGAGGGGCAAGGTGTTTATATCTGTTCCCCCGAAAATGGAGGTAACTCTTTCTACATAGTCCCTCTATCCGGCGCTTTGCCTGACAACCCCAAATCAGCCCATCAGCCTACGCATTTAGGGCTTGTTCAGCGGCCATTTTCCAAGGCTTCCAAGCGGCGGTCACACAGGGGGCAATATGATTTGACCTGCACCCTCAAAAACGAGGTTCTTAATGCGTAGAAACAAATATGAAAAAGCCACCCTTAGCCTCAATAGGGTGGTAAAATTCACGAAAATATGATATTCTGATTTTATTAAGCCGTGATGGAATTACACAAAAAGAAAGGAATGACTATTATGGCCTTTGTGTATTATTTACCCAGTAATGACAACGTTAAAAATAAAGTTGAGTGTGGAACAAACATCAATTCCGTAATTATAATAGGTGCCAATGGATCTGGCAAAAGTAAGTTAGGTGCTTGGATAGAGCAAAGTAATCCCTCTATTACTCACCGTATTGGAGCTCAACGTTCATTGATATTTGGAAGTTATATCAAACAAATGAGTTATGAACAAGCAACTCATAAACTATTATCTGGAACCGATACTCCTACGACAGATCACAAACAACGGTGGAATTGGGATGGAGAAAAATATAACTACACTTCATCCCTTTTAAATGATTACGAAGATGTTCTTTCTGCAATATGGGCGAAGCAGGTTAAACAAGAAAGTGAATATGTGAAGCAGTGTAAGGAAATGGATTTTGCTGGAGAACCACATAAGAAGGTTCCTGAGATGATAATGGATGTTCTAAACCGCATCTGGTCAAGCGTTTTTCCACACCGCAATATAAGTTTTGATGATGGAAAAGTAACAGCTATCTTTTCCACTGAACGCAAGTCAAGTGAATATAAAGGACGTGACATGAGTGATGGAGAACGAGTAGCATTGTATTTGATCTGCCAATCTCTTTGCATCCCAAGTAATAAGATAATTATAATTGACGAGCCAGAATTACATTTACATCGTTCTATTATGAATCGCTTATGGACTGCAATTGAACAGGAACGACAGGATTGCTTATTTATGTATATAACACATGATACACAATTCGCAGCAGCGCATACACAATCAACTAAGATTTGGGTGAAAAGTTATGATGGGGAAGCTTGGAAATATTCCTTCGTTGAAGAAGCAGCGTTGCCTAATCAACTTCTGCTTGATATTATGGGGAATAGGCGTAAAGTGCTGTTTGTAGAAGGTACAAATGATAGTTATGATACGCTTTTATATACGCATCTTTTTAGTGAATATTATATTGTCCCATGTGGTAGTTGTCGTAAGGTGATTGAGCAAACAAAGGCCATGCGTGCCAATGCACAATTACACGATCTGGAATGTTATGGGCTGATTGATTGCGATTACCGATCTGAACGCGAGAAAACTGCTCTCAAGGGAAAAGGAGTTTATACACTATCGGTTTCAGAAGTTGAGAATCTTTTTATTGTTGAGGAACTGCTGAAGGTAGTTAATCAACTGCAAGGTTTCACAGATAATTCCAGAGTAGATCAAGCTAAAAAATATATTATAGAGAAACGATATAAGCCAGAGATTGAAAAACAAATTTGCGCAGCCACTATTGCCGAAATAAAATATCAGCTCTCAATTATAGACATATCCGGCACAGATGATACAGCTATTCAAAACAGATTGAGCGCTTTTTTTGATAATTTCAACTACTTGGAGATGAAACAACCGTTCGAGACATTATTTATGACAGCATACAATGAATTTAACTACAAAAAGGTTATTTCAATATACAATAGAAAGTCGCTTAAAAACTCTATTGGCAGCATTTTTGGACTTCAAGAAAAGGATTATTGTGATTTTATTATCCGTCAACTGAATGGTCCAAATTCCGAACTCATCAAGCGGGCTTTACGCCCATATTTGCCTTCAGAAATTCCCTTATAACATTTCTTGAGATAAACCTTGTTGTCGATGACCAGCAAATTATTGTATATAACTGAATTTTTCAAATTCTATAATTACACTCCAACTATGATTTCTGTTGGACTGTGAAATTGTGCTATCACACAAGAGGGCCTGCGGCCCTCTTGTGGCACCCGCAGAAACCGTACACCCGCTCCGCGGCTGTACGGTTTCTGCGGGTCAGATAACATCGACGATAACCCCTGCTGCTATTTGGCCTCCCTGCTTCCCGCTTCCGTTCCCTTCCCTTCCGGCGGCTTTGCCGCTCGTTCCCCAAGGAAAGGGGTAGGGGAAAGGATAGGAAAGGAATGGGTAATTGATAAATCTTTAATTGATTTTTCTGTATTTACTTATATCTTTATTTTATTGCGTCGGATTTACCTACATAGGATTTTCCGATATTGGATTTCCCGACGCAGGTTAATCCAACACCGGTAAAGCTGACGGTGTTTGTGGCTGTTCGTAGATGGTGTACTCCGCTCCCCGCAGCCGTCCCCGGCTGTCCCGTTCCCTCACCCGCACAATATATCCGGCCCGCTCCAGCTCGTGGACGGCCTGACGGATGGCGTCGATCTGCTCCCGGTTGATGTAGGCCAGCCCTTGCAGGGTGTAGTCCCATTCTTCCGGGAGTGACAACATTTGCGATAGGAGGCCCTTGGCTTTCAGGGACAGGGCTTTGTCCCGCAGGTGGTGGTTGGACATGACGGTGTAGTCTGTGGTTTTCTTGACATGAAATACTGACATGGTATTCATATCTCCTTTCTTTATAATTCATAATTTGGATTGACAGAAATTTCATTTTCTGCTATACTATCAGTACGACAGGAGGTGAGCAATTTGAGCGATATAGGCAAAAGAATGAGAACGCTCCGGGAGGGTATCGGACTGTCCCAGGCGAAATTCGGAAAAATCGCCGGCATCCCCCAGGCTACCATCAACCGATACGAAACAGGCTACTCCGCCGCTCCCATCAAAGTGCTGATTTGGTATGCGGATTACTTCGATGTGTCGATGGACTATCTTTGCTGCCGCACTGAAAAGCCCCAGGGCAAGCTGTACGAGTACAAGCCCAAAATTCTGGAGGAAGATCGGGACATGAAGCGATTTGTGGAGATGTGCTTTGCCCCCGCCTCACCCATGAATGACCGCTTGAAAAAAGCCATCATTGAAATGCTGGAGGGGGTGAAAGAGTGAACATCGTGATTTACGCCCGATATTCCAGCCACAGTCAGACGGAGCAATCCATCGAGGGCCAGCTTCAAACCTGCTACGAGTTCGCCAAGAACAACGGATATATTGTGATTGGTGAATACATCGACCGGGCGCAGAGCGGCACGACGGACAGCCGGGCCGAGTTTCAGCGCATGATTGCCGACAGCGACAAACACATTTTTGAGGGTGTGCTTGTCTATCAGCTTGACCGCTTCGCCCGGAACCGCTACGACAGTGCCATCAACAAGGCCAAGCTGAAAAAGAACGGTGTCCGGGTGATCTCCGCCAGGGAAAATATCAGCGACGACGCCAGTGGTATTTTGGTGGAGGGCGTGTTGGAGAGCATGGCCGAATACTACTCGGCGGAGCTGTCCCAAAAGATACGGCGGGGCATGGACATCAACGCCGAAAAGTGTTTGAGCAACGGGAGCAATCCCGGCCTTGGCTACTATGTGGACGAGGAACGCCGCTTCCATGTTGACAAGGAGGGTGCTGCCGTTGTCCGGGAGATTTTCGAGATGTACGCCAGCGGAAAGACGGTCGCTGAAATCACAAAATATCTCAACGCAAAGCAGGTCAAGACCTCCCAGGGCAAGGAGTTTAACAAGAACAGCCTGCACCGGCTTTTGCGGAACAAGCGGTACATCGGCTATTACATCTACAAGGACACGGAAACACCGGGCGGTATGCCTCGTATTATTGAGGACGAGCTTTTTCAGCGGGTACAGCACATCCTTGACCGAAACAAAAAAGCTCCCGCCCGTTCCAGGGGGCGAGAGGAATATCTGCTGACAACAAAGCTGTTCTGCGGCTACTGCCGGGAGATGATGACCGGCTACGGCGGGACGGGGAAATCCGGGACAGCCTATCGCTACTACGCCTGCAAGAGCGCCAAGAAAAAGACCTGCCGGAAGAAAGTTGTCAACAAACAAAAGATTGAGGACAGGGTTGTTTTGGAATGCCGCAAGCTGTTGACGGACAGCAATATTGAGAAAATCACCCTTGCGGTTGCCGCCGCCTGTGAAGCTGACTATGACAGCTCCGCCATCAAGCGCATCAAGGCGGCGATACAGGAGGCGGACGCCGCCATAGAAAACCTCTGGAAAGCCTTGGAGCGTGGGCAGGCGGTGGATATGATTACCGAGCGCATTGAGAAGCGCAAGCGGGAAAAGGACGAGTTACAGGGCCAGCTTGCCATTGAGATGGGAAAGCAGGTCACATTCACCGCGCCGCAGATCAAGGCGTTTCTCTACTCGCTGAAACGAGGAAATGTCAACGACGAGAGCAACCGCCGGGGAATGGTGAATATCTTCCTTCGGGCCATCTACCTTTACGACGACAGAATGACGCTGATCCTCAACGGTGGGGACAGGCCGATTACCATTGACGACATTCTGCTGGACGAGATTGAAGAACACTTTGAAAGTGCCGTTTCCGGCCATGCGGAGTGTTCACCGTTGGTTGCGGCCGCTCCAGCAAGACAGAGATGAACTTCCAGAAGCTGATGCTCAAAAAGAATCTGAGTCTGCCCATGCCCTTCTTCGACAAGAACATGGCCAACCGGCTCATCACACGTACCACCTCCGACAGCACGCTCATCGCTGAATTCTTCGGCTGGTCCGTCCCCTTTATCCCCGCCGCCTTCTACAAGCTGGTGGGC
>Ga0224748_10211_pt1 | contig 16272 bp, 15 predicted proteins | sample LIM_F_Water_Neg_FD_182074 | JGI IMG/M metagenome (GOLD analysis project Ga0224748, IMG submission 182074) | Enriched cells from gastrointestinal tract of the lab mouse from Pacific Northwest National Laboratory (PNNL), Richland, Washington... | ecosystem: Host-associated > Mammals > Digestive...
CTGGAAAGTCCCATGGCCGCCGCCCCGAACATCGGATTGAGCTGCCAGCCAAAGAGCGGGATCCAGACGCCTGCCGCCAGAGGAATACCAATGACATTGTAAACGAATGCCCAGAACAGATTTTCATGGATATTTTTCAGCACGCCGCGGCTCAGCCGGATCGCCGCCGGCACATCTGACAGGCGGCTTTTCATCAAAACAACGTCCGCCGCATCGACAGCGACGTCGGTCCCCGCCCCGATGGCGATTCCTATATCCGCTCTCGTCAGGGCCGGGGCATCGTTGATGCCGTCCCCTACCATTATGACCTTACCCTGTGATGCGAATTTGCGCACCTGCTCCTCTTTCCCGTCTGGCAGTACACCAGCAATGATCTCATCCACACCCGCCTCGGTTCCGATTGCCTTCGCCGTCCGCTCGTTATCGCCCGTCAGCATTACGACTTTCATCCCCATACGCTGCATGTCTCGGATGGCCTTCGGACTGTCCTCTTTCATCACGTCGGCCACCGCGATACAGCCTAAGAGCGTATTATTTTTCGCAAAATAGAGTGGCGTTTTTCCCTCGCCGGCGAGACGGTCACTCGTTTCGAGAATCTTTTCCGGAATCTCCGCCACTGTCTCGATATATTCCTGCTTCCCGCCTGTGATCTGGTCGTTTCCCATCATTCCCTGCAGGCCGTTTCCCGATACCGCTTTGAAACTGCTGACCATTTCTTTTTGTATACCGCGGCTGCTTCCGTATTCTACGACTGCTTTTGCCAGCGGATGCTCGCTCATGCACTCGAGCGCATAGGCGGTCCGGATCAGTTCGTCCTGAAGTCCATCGGATGCGGCTATCACATCGGTAACTTTCGGTTCTCCAAACGTGATCGTACCAGTCTTATCCAGCACGACGATCTGCGCCTTTCCCGTTTCTTCTAAGGAAACGGCCGTTTTGAATAAGATCCCATTTTTGGCTCCCATTCCGTTTCCGACCATGATCGCCACCGGAGTCGCCAGCCCGAGCGCGCACGGGCAACTTATGACAAGTACCGAAATCCCTCTTGCCAGCGCGTACCCGAAACTCTGCCCAGTCATCATCCAAACGATGATCGTAAGCGCGGCAATCGCGATTACAATAGGAACAAATACCCCGGATACGCGATCCGCAACTTTTGCGATCGGCGCTTTTGTCGCTGCGGCATCGCTTACCATTTGAATGATCTGGGAAAGGGTCGTATCTTCTCCTACTCGGTCCGCCTGGCAGGTCAAAAAACCGTCCTGATTGATCGTGGCGGCTGAAACGGTATCGCCTTCCGCTTTATCGACGGGTATACTCTCTCCGGTAAGCGCCGCCTCGTTGACTGAACCATTTCCTTTGACCACAATGCCATCCACCGGAATGCTTTCCCCGGGGCGCACGACAAACAAATCTCCTTTTTTTACCCGCCCAATCGGCACTTCCTGTTCCGTGCCATTCACGAGCAGCACTGCCCGCTGGGGCGCAAGTCTCATCAGGCTTTTGAGCGCATCGGTCGTCCGCCCTTTCGAGCGCGCTTCCAGTGTTTTTCCCACCGTGATCAATGTCAGGATCGTGGCAGCGGATTCAAAGTACAATTCGTGGACATAGTGGTGCATATGTGCCAGATCTCCGTCTGTCAGCGCATAAGACATAGCAAACAGGGCATACAGGCTGTATCCGTACGCTGCTCCCGCGCCGAGCGCGACGAGCGTGTCCATATTCGGCGCCCTGTGCCAGAGTCCTCGGAAGCCGCTGATGAAGAAGCGCTGGTTGATGACCATGATCGCCGTCGTCAGCAAAAGCTGGATCAAGGCGAGCGCCATTTGGTTTTGTTCCAGCGCTTCGGGCAGATACCATCCCCACATCATATTTCCCATTGAAATATACATGAGCACGACAAGAATGGAAACGGATACGAGTAGCCGCGCGCGGAGTTTGGGGGTGTCGTGGTCTTCGAGCGCGCTGGCTGGATCGGCGGACAAAGTGTTCCCGCCAGTTGTATTCACGCCAATGATGTTTGATCTGGTGGTGTCTGCACCGGCGGCATTCTTGTTTTTGCTGTTTTTCGGTTCTGCGTGATAGCCGGCGTCTTCTACGGCTTTTACGATAAGATCGGCCGGCGCGGTTCCCTCTACGCCCATTGAGTTGGTCAGAAGGTTTACCGATACCGATGATACACCAGATACTTTACAGACTGCTTTTTCGACCCGGGAGCTGCACGCCGCGCAGCTCATGCCTGTTACGTGATATTGTTCCATAAGATCCTCACTTTTCTATTTCATCAATTTGTGAAGGACCGCCACCAGTTCGTCGACGGATTCACCTCCACCATCCCTGATATCATCCGTGACGCACGTACGGATGTGGTTTGCCAGCAGCACTTTGTTAAAGCTGTTCAGGGCCGCGGTGATGGCTGACACCTGTGTCAGGATGTCAATACAATAACTGTCTTTTTCCACCATGTTCTGCACGCCGCGCACCTGCCCTTCAATCCGCTTTAAGCGGTTGAGCAGATCTTTATATTCTTGTTCGTCTCGTTTTTTCCTCTTATCCGTGCAGCAACAATCTTTTTCCATCCACAGTTTCTCCATCGGCAATCTCCCCTATCAGCAGTTTCCAAATCGGCGATTTCCTCCTAGCAGCAGTTTCTCCTAGCGCCAGCTGCCTCCATCGGTAGTTTCTCCATTTCCAGCCTGCATATACCCAGTGGGTTATGCAGGACTTCCTGTATCATTTTTCTTATTATATACCCCCAGGGGGTATATGTCAATCCCGAACATCAAGAATACCACTGAGAGATCTGTCAAGAAGAGATGTATTCCTCCAGCTTCTGCAAAACGATCCGGGCCAGTTCCTCTTCCAGGGTTTCTGGAGATCTGCGCAGAACACGGTCGAGTATTTCGATCACTTTTTCCAGATATGCGATTGAGTGGCCCCCACGGATCAACGTTTTCAGTACATCGGTCAATAACCCGTATGAAATGCGGCCAGGTACGGCCCCGCCGACCAGCACGGGGTATTTGATCTGCAAATTGTCGGTAAGTTCTTTGACGAGTTCCTGATTCAGAATATGGGCGTAATTGTCCTGTACGGCTCTGCCCAGGCAGTCGCAAATATAGTCACATGTACGCTCACCAAAGGATGTGAGCCGCTCGGAATACAGTTTGCGGCGGTAGGAGACGATCTGAAATTCGTTTGTTTCCAGTTCCAGTTCATCCCGCACCCGCACGACTGGCATTAACATTCCTTCTGTGGCTAGCCTTTCACGTTGTTCTACTATTTTCTGCATATAGGTATCGTTCATGAATACCGGCACCAGTTTTTCACCGAAGATCAGTTCCAGCGGTTCCAGACAATTGCGGAGACGGCTCCATACCACTTCATGGTGCCGGTCGTGGTTTTGTTTCGGGGGCTTTAGGGTTGATATTCCTAAGAGTTCATCCGCGCAGACCTCCAGGATCTGGCAGATTTCGGTTAAGAGGGTGAGATCGGGCAGACTCTGGCCGCGCTCCCATCTGCTCAGTGCCTGCGGCGTCACACCGATCCGGGCGGCCAGCTGCTCCTGTGTCATATTTTTGTTCTGGCGAAGCCGGGAGATCTGGTTTCCAAAATGTGTTTGATCCATCTCTGCTACCTCCTTTTGGGATTGTTCGTTTTTATTGATTTTCTTTTAGTATAGCAGGGATGGGGGGATTCGTAAAACAAGAGGTAGTTGAGAAGGAGGTCAATTTTATTTAGCCGTTCAACAACCCCTGGATTTCCCTATATGCCTTTTCCAATAATTTCTGTGCGATGCGCAGCTTGATTTCATGCCGTTCTTCCCTTGAGGCCGCACATGCAAGCTCTGTTTCATTTTCATCTCCATGAAGTATATAATCGGTCGTAAGATCCAGTGCCTGCGCCAGCTTATCCAAAGTATATGCCGAGAAACTCTTTTTCCCCGTCTCGATCTCATATAAAAATAAGGTTGATATTTCTGCCGCCTCCGCAAGTTCCTCTCTTGTCATTTTTCTGGTTAAACGCAGATACTTGATGCGTTCTCCTACTGTATTGTTATCTAACATTGTAACACCACCTATTCTTTCGTTTCCGTATATCTCCGAATTATAGCACAATAGGTGATTCATTCCACCCAGCGTTCTGTGAATGAAGCGTTTTACCAACGTTTTTTCTGGCTTTCCTCATCAGATCTTCAACGTAAAGCATACATAATTCTTCCCGTCCATGACCTGATTTTCAGCCACCAGTTCACACTTATATTTCTGGGCCAGTTTTTTTACCTGGTACAAACCAACTCCCCGATTGTCGCCTTTCGTACTATAACCCATCTCGAACATTTTTAAAAATTCCTGGTTCTTCCTTTTTCGATGCGGATTTGCCACCCGAAGTGTAGTCCTCTCTTCCCGCCTTACCTCAATATAGAGAAATTCCGTTTCCTGCATATCCTAGATCGCATTATCCAAAAATGTTCCAAAAATCTCTACCAGGTGGATATCATGAATCCCGCATTCCACCAGACTACAAGATAATCTCAGCCTGATCCTCACCCCTGTTTCCTGAGCCTCTTTTATTTTTTCGTATAACTGGGCAATGACAATAAGGTTTTCCAATATCAGGACATCGGTCGGCAGCTCATAATCAGCCAACTTTCCCAAATACCTTCTTTGTGCCTCAACCAATGTATTATAATCATCGTAGATCCGGTGCAGCGAATAAATAGCATCCCGTTGGTTTTGAAATTTGTGCTGACGAATTTTCATCTGATTGATCACTTTGTCAAAAGCGTCTAAATATTCCTTTCTAATCTTTTCTTCAGCATTGATCCCATACATACTGGTTCTTTGATTCCTCTCAGGTAAATAAACTGATTGACATAGTCTACCGACTTTATGTACGAAATATTTACGGCTGTTCCTTTTAACGGTGACAGAAAAACGGTATCCCTTACCTGTCCCAAAAAACCTTTTTAAAGGGAAATTTGGCATCTTGATACACTCTTCTCCCGTATGGATCGACAATTCCCTGTTCTGGTAAACAGCATATCGGATCTGCGCCACATCAACAGGATATGAAATCCCATCGCTCCTGAAATAAATCCGTTCTGGCAATCTGGCTGCCCGTTCCCCTCTCTCAACAATCTCGGTCACGATCCGTTTTACCCGCATCTCGTCAATCGGTTTTTCGATGTAATCGTAACAGTGAACCCGGTGCAGTAATTCTACCTCCAAGCCAGCGAGCGCAGTAATAAACACAACCTCTGCCGTCCCGCAGGCAGTACATTCTTTTATCTTTCCAACAAATTGTATGCCCGAGAAATCATTTCTCTCTTTGGGACGCAGTATAATGTCTACCAAAAAGAAGTCGATTCGATGAGTTAGCGCAAATCCAAGCGCATCCTCCAGTTTTGAAAAAGGGAAGATATGGACCCGTGGCTCTATGGACTCCAAAATCTTTACCAGTTTGTTTCGTGTCAGGTCATTATCTTCCAGTATTAGTATCTGTTTCATTTCCTTTCTTCTGGCTCATTTTTATTATACGGATCATGTACTCCTGCAGGCGAACGATCATTTCGGAACTTTGATCTTTGGGGGCATTTTCTAGAACATGAATGACAACATCTTCACTGTCCAAAGAATCTCCAGCAATAAAATAATTTAAATCCACATTATAATTTCTGTGCAGCTGCACCGCCTTATCCAGAGTCATAAGGGTTTTTCCACTTTCGATCTTCTGATACGAGGAAACATCCTAATACAGTTCATTGGCCATGTCCTGCTGCGTAAATCCCGGTTTTAACCACAAATCTTAACGCCCCATATAATATATTATTTTTTCCCAGGGAAGGTTAAGGTGCTTATGCCCAAAAGCCCCATATTCCGCCAATTGCTTGTACATCGGTTTTTTTAGATCAAATTTTTGAATGATCGCCCCTAGGGATAGATCCACTTGATCTTGTACATTTTTCGCGATCACTTCGTCCTGTAGTTCCCCTGTTCCAAACGTATCAATATAGACCCCATAGGCTCTTTCCTTCCGATGGCATATGCAATTTGGACGTCAGCCCTCTCACAGGCATTTGAGGTGATCAAATTCTTGGCAATATATCTCGCCATAAAGGCTCCCGAGCGATCAACTTTCGTCGGATCCTTCCCAGAAAAGGCACCGCCTCCATGTCTTCCCCAACCGCCATAGGTATCGACAATGTTTTTTCTCCCAGTAAGTCCACAATCCGCTTTTGCTCCACCGCTTACAAATCGTCCGGTCGGATTGATAAAAATACCTGTTTCTTCATCCAGCATGTCGCTCGGCAATACTTTACATATTATGTTTTCATACAGATCTTTTCGGATTTGTTTGATCTCTATGTTTTGTAATTTGGGGGATGATAGGACCACATTTACTATTTTACACGGTTTCATCTCATCATCATAAAGTACGGAAACCTGAGCTTTGCCGTCTGACAATAGGTAATCTATTTCCCGTTCTTCTCTAGCGTGATCCAATCTTTGCACGAGTTTTCGCGCCAAGATATATGGTAATGGCATAAACTCAGAGGTTTCTTTTGTGGCGTAACCGTGCATGATTCCCTGATCACCAGCTCCGATTTCCTGAATCGCATGGGATGCTTGTGACGATATGCCACAAGCAATCTCTGCAGATTGGGGAACTATATTGATTTCCACCTCACAGCATCAGGTGAAATTCCGTGATATTCTTTTATGTATCCAACTTCTTTCATATTGTTATTGTGTTTTTAGATATGTTTTCAATATTAACACCACTTTACAACTTTTTCAAAAAAGAATAACGTACAGGATAACTTTCGTGTTATAATAAGTTTGCCAAAATACATAACAAAGGAAAGTGATCCCATACGCCAAGCTTATTATACAACAAAAACAACCCGATTGGTAGACTTTTTCAATATTTTTATATTTACTTTGAAACCTGTTCCGCTCCCTGTACAGGCATTTTTTATCCGGTATTACAGGGAAATCCCTGAATGCTTTTTACTATGCCTGTTCTTATGCCAAAGTGGATTACTCGAGATTTATGAATGCAACTGTTTCCCTGGCATTGAAACTGGTTCCCGACCAGCTGCGGTCACAGCCTGTTTTTCTGTGTATTGACGATACCATGATTTCCAAGTCTGGCACAAAATTTGAAGATGTATCAAATCTTTTCGACTATGCTGCCCATCATGGCTCAAACTATCTGAACGGGCACTGTTTCGTAAGCCTTATGCTTTGTGTCCCCGTATGGTTAAACCGGAAGATCGTTTACCAGTCTGTGCCCCTGGGATACCGCATGTGGCAGAAAACGGAATCCAAACTGGACCTTGCCGCTTCCATGGTCCGTCAGGTCATGCCGGAACTAAGTTCCGAGAAAAATGTGGTCATCCTCTGTGACAGCTGGTATGCCAAAAAGAACCTTGTCCGCATCGTGGACGAATATTCCAACCTGGATGTGGTCTGTAATGCCAGACTGGATTCCGTCATGTATGACCTGCCCCCGGAACCAACTGGAAAGAGAGGCCGGCCGGCAAAACGTGGCCGCCGTCTTTCTGCGAAAGATGATTTTGACCTGTCCGGCCAGAAAGTCGGGGACTATCATACAGGTGTCCGCCGTGTCCTTACAAATATTTTCGGCAAAAGGACAGTAATGGCATTTGTGACATCCCCAGAAAAGGAATCCGGCAGCAGACGCCTGTTTTTCAGTACCATTTTTCCGGAACAGCTCCAGATCTTCTGCGCATGGCAGGAAAAATCCCCGCTGGATCAGACCGGCAGTGACCGGATGCAGTATATCCCCCTGTTCCTTTACACTTTCAGATGGAACATTGAAGACAGCTATTATGAGCAAAAGACATAGGGAATTCACTTATAAAAGTTGTAAAGTGGTGATATATAATTTAAAATCATATATCATCTTTTTCTTCTTCACCGACTTCTGCAATTTCTTCTATTACATTCGTAACAACAGTATTAAGTTCTGCTGCATTTTTTGATGTGATTACTGATGTTCCTGTTCGTACTTCTACCGCTTTTCTCGCATCAGCAGCCGCCCCTCCGCCCGAACGAGCCACTTCCATATTTTCAGCAAAAGTGGAGGGCTTTTGCTGTTTCGATATCTCCGTTGAAGTAGATTCTGCAAGCATATTCAAAATCAATTCCATATCCGACATATTGTCGCGGAGATTTTCTTTCTTCAGCCCTTTGAGATTTTTATACTGTCTCGTACTCATGCCCGACCATGCTTTTGTTATCTCATCAGTAAGAATAGCATATTCCCTACCCTGCTGGACTCCGCTTTTCTGCCATTCATCCGTAAGGGCATTTCTGACACGGATAGAAAGAATCCTTTGATGAATCCACTCATCACTGTATCCCTTTTTCTGGTATGTTTCGAGTGCACGGTCGATTGTTTGTTCCGGGTCAATCGTCTCCTCGATTCGCTCTTTTCCAACTTCGGCAAGCCATAGTTTAAACGGTTCTGCTTTTGGTGAAGGGATTGACTGGATGATACGAAAAAGCTGTTCTGTTGTTGTAACATCGGTCATTCTTTTCTTGCCATCTGCTGCGGTCATTTTCAAACCGTGACAATTTGTCACGGTTTCATTTCCCTCTTCCTTCAAACGCTGTTTCAGTTTTCTCCAATATGCTGCCGGGTCTTTACTTTCCGTAAGCACTGCAACAACATCAACAACAGAAAAATACCATTCCTCTTTTTCTTCGTCCCAAGCGGTTCTGATTTTTTGATCTTCAAAAAGCTGTATGTTATCGTTCCCCATTTTTCCCGATACCTCCATACTTCCTATCTTTTTTGTCCCCTCTAACACAATTATCCTATCTCAAAGGTCTTTTTCTCAGCCTTACTCAGACACAAATAATTAAAATGACATTTGCTACAATTCTCTTTATCACATTTCCTTGGCAAATGATTTCTCCGTATCTTTGCTGCCGCATCTTTTATGTCTGTCTGCACTTCCTCAATCATTCTATCCGTAATGCTTTCTCTGACATTATTCTCAGAATCCAAATGATATACTTCCATATAATCTGCTTTTGTTCCCATTAATTCCTCATAGCCAAGTGCGTAAATTTTCAACTGTTCTTTATTGATGGATTCCTGTACTTCTTTATTTGCCGTCTTAAAATCCACTATATACGTCTTGTCCACACCATCTACGTTCTTTCGTTTCACTAAATCTATCCTTCCGTTGACCTTAATTCCGTCTCCCATATCTATTTCAATATCGGTTTCTGCCATTTGGATATTGTCAAATTCCTGTCGGTTATGTTCTACATAATGATTAATAGCTTTCGTCACGCTCTTATACATATTTTCGGCAAGCTTCTCTGTGGCATATGGAAGATAAAAGGATTCGTCAATCATTCTCTTGACACCTTCCTTTTCAATCACTTCTCCCGCTATAGCTGCTTTATGTATATGTTTAACTATTTCATGCATAACATTACCATAACCAAGTGCAGGAACTAATGGCTGTGCAAAACCATAAAACATAGACAGCTTAAACCGATATGGACAGTCAAAATAATCTTCCAGCAAACTAAAATTCAGTGAAACAGGCATACTCTCCTTCTTCATGGACGGTATATTGTCAGCATTGTATGATATCTTTCCATCATACTTTACCAGATAGGAAGAATCCTTTGCTTCTAGCAAAAAAGTAGACACATACTTATCCCGGCTTGTTTCCGACCTTGACAGATACAGGTACTTCTTTGCCCGTGTAACCGCTACATAAAAGAGTTTCCTTTCCTCCTCAACATCTCCATCAAAACGGGCAGAATCCGTTATCCAGCTTCGATTCAGTATGTGCCATATGCCCTTGCCACCTATCCTTTGAGCGGGAAAATAATTCTTATTCAACTGTGGGATAAATACTGCCGCAAATTCCATCCCCTTTGACTGATGTACCGTCATGATATTAACCGCATCCGGTTTGGTATAGGTATTGCTCAGATACCCTTCCGGATAATAACCCGTTGCTGTATATTTCATAAAAGAACAAAAATTATGCAGTTTTTTTCTTGGTTTTAATGTGTAATTGATAATTTCGTAATCTGCTATCACCTGACTGAATTTTCCCAAATTATATAACAAAAGCTCTGTTTCCACTTTCACATCTATGGTTGCCAAATACTGTAATGTATCCGCCAATTCCTTTTTATCCAAGGAATACTCTATGTCTAGCCACATCTTAAATAAGTCCGTGGAAGACAGTTCTCCATTTAGATAATCATAAATCCCCTTTGCCGCCTGACATTCTTTCGTTCCAAACAAATCATTTACGCCTTCCACTACAAATGGAATATGATACTCTTCTAACTTCTCTGCAATCATCGAACTAATTTTTCTTTTTCTAAGCAGTACTGCCATTTCTGAATAGGGAACTCCGACGCTGTGTAGTTTAACAATCCTATTTGCTATAAAATCAAACTCTTCTTCTGATTCCTTGTATTCTGCATATGCAATATCGCCTATATCATATTTAACCAAACAGCCGAACTGCATCGTTTTTGCCAGACGATTATCATTATATAAAATCACCCGTCTGGCAACATCTACGATTCCCTTCGTACTGCGATAGTCCGTATCAAGAAAAAGATACTTCTGAATGCTATACCGCTCTTTAAATGTTAAGATATTCTTTGTGTCACTTCCCCGAAACTGGTATATGGTCTGGTCGTCATCGCCCACTACACATATATTTGCCCCAAAATCCTTTAACATCCGAATCAGCTTCTCCTGCACAGGATTGATATCCTGATACTCATCAACAGTTAAATATTTTACTTTCCCCCTGATTATTTCAGCAAATTTTTCGTTCATTTCAAGCTGGTAAATCATTTCCCGCAGAATCAGAGAATAATCAAACTTCTTTTCTTCATATAGCTTACTTTGGTATTTTTCAAAAGCAAGCTGTGTTTTTGTATCCCATTTATCTTTTTCAAACCAATTCTCATTTAATATACCCATCACGGAAACAAACAATGAAGTTTCCGTATATTTCCGCATATCCAAATCCTGCATTCCGCATTCTTCATAAAAACGCTCCACAAATAATTTCGTATGTATCTCATCCATCACGTTGAATTTTTGAAACTCTGGAATGTTCTCCTGAAGCATTTTTATGCAAAATCCATGTATCGTTCCAACATACATATGGGCAAATCCCCTGGTATGCCCCAGTACCGCCTTACCATAATCATAAATTCTGCTCTTTAATTCTTCGGCAGCCCTTTTCGTAAATGTAAATGCTACAATATTCTTTGGTAATATTTCGGGTTTAGAAACAAGAATATTGACGATTCTTCTTGTGACTACGCCTGTTTTACCCGCACCTGCACAGGCAATAATCTCTAAATCTTCATCAATCATCTTAACTGCTTCCATTTGAACTTCAGATAAATTCTCTAATTAAGTCCATGCTTTCCTCCATAAGTACCTAACTCATTTTATAATTTATTCCTTTTTCATTATACTTAAAAAACTAAGTATTTTCAACGACAAAAGCCCAAAACTTGCAAAAGAACCCCTGCAAGTCCAAATTATGACCTGCGAAGGTTCTTATAAAATCATTACCAGATTTCCAAACTATCCTCCGAGTCCACCCAAGCCTGCATCTCTCCATCCAAATACAGTCTCGCATATTCTAGTGGCTCATCAATCGCCAGTGCATTCAAAGCACACTGTGAAATAGGGGTTACCTTCAACCCATGTTCCGCTCTATTACACTCAATCCGCAGCAGATAGCCATTAAATGTCGTAATATCAATGCTATTGTGATACTTATTGTACCTTGCATATATCAGTTGCATTATCATCCGTCCTTTCCCGATTAATTTCCAACCCTCACTTCTTAATCTACCGTCACAAAACCACTGGCGTTGTTGCCCCTCTTAAAATCCCCATTTCACATCATCGTTCCAAAGCTCCCTTATTTGGTGTAAAACTGGTGTAAATTTTCCTCCCATGTCCTCACAAACTCCCTAAATTTCGATATTCCCTCCCCCATCTTCCACTTACGGTTTTGTAAGGTTTTAGGGAAACGGGCTTACAAACGCCCGCCCCTCTCTTTTTTTCCATTTACAAACATTGCCGCCTTTCGGGTAATACTTCTCGGAAACATCCTCGCTAACACATTTGCCGCCTTTGTCTGCCATCCATAATAAACAAGCGCCTTTCCCTTCATCATGCCGTCATATCCCGCCCTAGCAACTGCCGCCGCATCCGATACGTGCAGCAGTTTAAACATCTGGGAATCCTGCAAGCCGGCATTTTTTTCAAATCCGGTTGCCACCGGCCCCGGACAGAGCGCCGTTACAGAAACATGATACGGCCGAAGCTCCTCCGAAACCGCTTCCGAAAACGAGCGCACAAAACTTTTTGACGCAAAATACACCGACATGTATGGGCCGGCACAAAACGAAGCCAGCGATGCCACGTTCAGGATCCTGCCTCTCCTGCTCTTACGCATCTCCCCTCCGAATAAATACGTCAGATGGGTCAAGGCCGTTATATTGATATCAAGCATATTCTTCTGCCGCTGCCAATCCGTGTCAAAAAAACAGTTATGATCCCCGAATCCCACATTATTTATGAGTATGTCTACCCGCCACCCCTGCGATTTCACATAGTGATACAATTCTTTGGGAGCATGCTCTTTCGCCAGATCGGCTGAAATAGTCTGCACACGGATCCCATAGGTTGATGTCAGGATACGTTTGATCTTTTTCAACCGATCTTCATTCCTCGCCACCAAAATGAGATCATGTCCCCGCACAGCAAATACCTTGGCAAAGGCAAGGCCAATTCCACCAGTCGCACCGGTGATCAATGTATAAGCCGTCATCGTTCTATTACCCCTTTCCTAAATGTATTGCGAAACAACGCCTTCTTAACATTTTTTCATACTCGCCGCGATCTCTGCCGCCTCTTTTACCAGTAGGATATAATCCGTGTCAAGCAGCGGCGTTTTTCCATACTCTCCCTTGATCCTTGTATACAGCCAAAAGTGTACCCCCTTTTCTTTCCAGTAACAGATCGCATACGCCTTTCCTTTTTCATTTTCATAAGCCTCCACATGGATCATTTTTTCTTTGCCATCCACTAAGTAACTCCAGTATTCCCTGCTGCCCAGTTTCTTTGCCTGCATTTGCTCCAACGCATGTTCAGATTCTGAATAACGCAGGTGTACCAACTGGTTTAAGGACCGGCTATGATACTTGTACTCCTTATATTCTTTATCCTCGTTGCCGCTCAAAACCTGAACGGGATCGTTCGGAAGCGAAATACGGATATCAGACACACGGGAGGGATGCTGCGGATCTGGTTCCGGTTTACTGCGATCTAAATCCTCGTACTCCACCACCATATTGATCCGGCTGTCGATCCGGTATGTCGCGCCGCGCATATCTTCATAGTACGTATACTCTGCCCCTTTCCATTTCTGCGGCAGCCCTGCTTCTGTCATCATGTCATCATCTTTGCCCACAAAATCGGTAAAGTCCCATGAAAACTGGAATGCGGCCTGCTTGCCATCCCCTTCGGCATCTGCCACCGTATCCATAAAACCATAATCTTTGCATACATATTTAGTGAGCCGGTTATTTTCATAGTGGAAATCCAGTCTCAAAGTAATCTCATCCGCACGTTCTGCGTTTCCCAGATTACAGTCTGCCTGCTCGGGTGTCTCACCGTAACAGATACGCCAAACACCATTCTGCTCCAATTCCTTTACAACCTCCGCCGGCATATTGTTCCGGATCAGTTCCATCCGCGGGCACACAAGGTCCCGCCCAGCTGCCTCTGCCACTGGAAGATATTTTACGATTGAAACCTTCTTCTTTTTCACGCCCGATTTACTGAGCCCCTCGTAATGTATCTCCCCGTTCTTCCGCTGAAATACAGGAGAATAATCGTCATCCGGCAGCGTGCCAATACAAAGATCGTCCTCACCCGATACATGATACCCCGTGATCATACCATCCTTACTAACTCCAAAAAACCGGTACTTCATAAAATTTCCCGCCCTCGGTTCTTTCGCCTGACCCTGCCCGAGCACAAAATCATTTTTTTCACCGTCACCATCATAATCTGCTAGCTTAATGTCAAATCCGTCTTTGGGAAAATAAAATATCCCGCCCAACTCAAAATCCACCTCGCATACGTCGATCACCTCATTCCCCCTGCTCGTCTGGATCATCAAACGATCCCCAAACATATAATTTTCATCCGTTCCGCCTGAAAAGCACTGAACCTCCACCCGGTAATCATAAATGTTCGTTACTGCGGCAATCCCGTACTCCTCTGTCAAAAGTTCTTTCCCCGACTTCGTTTTTCCTTCCGGAACTTCATCTTCTACTGCCCCTCCCGCTGTCTCCTGGGAAATATCTTCCTCCTTTTTGCCCTGATCAGGTTTCGCATTCGTCAGGCAGATGATGCCCACTGCTAATATAAGTATAACCGCTGCCCCACTGATCCATGTCCTATATTTTTTAGATGTCATGATATGCTTCACCCTCCTTCTCACGTCGGATTCCCCAAACGATGTCACGCCAAGCCCCCTATTTCTCTGATTTACCGCAAACCCAAGAAGAGATCTGCTGTAATCTGCCCGGATATCTTTACTGCTCCGCCGCAGCACATACTCATCGCAACTCATCTCCATGTCCCGGTTCATAAAAAACCAGGCAATCCAAAACAGAGGACAGAACCAGTACAGACAGAGAATCGCGAGCGCGATCAGCTTTATGAAGTTATCTCTTCTTGCGATGTGATGCTCCTCGTGTTTTATAATATAATCCTGTTCTTCCTCCGAAAGACGAAATGGGATATAAATGCGCGGTTTTACAAATCCCATGACAAACGGCGAAGGGATGCCGTCGCATTCATATATATGATCCCTCAGCAATACAGATGTTCTGACTCTCCATTTCATTAAAATCAAAAGCAGTACATTCCAGAAAAACAAGCCCAGCACCCCGCACACCCAGACAAATGAACCGTATGTCACAAACCAGCTCATCCATGCTTCTGACAGGCCTTCCACCTCCCATTTACTCCCATCGTCCCTGTCCTGCCCTGACATCTCTTCCCCTGGCGCATCCGTTTTGTTCCCCGCCCCATTTTCATATAAAGTATCCGTATTCTCGCTTTTATCCCCTATCAGACTTTCGTGGAAAGCATCGGTCTTCTGTATTGCCTGCGGATCCTTCTCCGGCGCTGTTACAAGCGGATCACCCGCCTGATCTGCCGGCAAAACCATCGCCGAGGATTCTGATCGTGTTTCTAACAGAGAGCTGCCACTCGACGGCTCTTCCTGATTTGGAAAGGCATATGCTCCCTCTGCACTCTGTTCATTCACCCTGATGATTTCACAGGAATCACCCAACAGGTTAAATACACTAACGGAAGATGTAATGTCCAATGGACAGAGGATGCGGAGCAAAACGATGGACCAAAGCATATAACAATATTTTTTGGGGAAGCGTCCCATAAATACTCTCACAGCCAAAATCAAAGCGATAATGACCGATACCATCATGCCAGAATTAAAAAAGTAAGCAAACCATTTACCGATCATACGTCCCCTCCCTTCTCGGAAGCAGCGTCAATGATCTTCCGGATCTTCTCTGCTTCTTTTTCCGAAATCTTCTTTCCTCCAAGAAAGGCATTCAGAAACTGCGGCAGCGAGCCGCCAAATGTCCGCTCTACGAAATAGTTTGATTCATCTTTTTGAACCCGTTCTTTTGCGATCAGAACGGTAACTACGGCATCTTCATTTTTTATGTAGCCTTTTTCCGATAATTTCTTGATCGTTGTATAAACGGTAGACTTTTTCCACCCCAGTTCCTCACCGCATATCCTCACCAGTTCACCGGATGGCACCGGCGCATGTTCCCACACGATGCTCATAAATCGGTAATCGCTGTCACATAATTTTAGATAATCCATAGGTTGTTCCTCCTGTCTGAACAAGTTCCCTTACATCTTCGGTCTATAAACACCAACCGTTACCTATAGTCTATAACAACCGACCAATTTTGTCAAGAAAAAAATACCCTTTTTCCCTGGGTATTTTTCTCATTTATATAAATGTATAAATCCGGTGCTTGGCTATGCTTCTCATGTTTTCTCATATCTTAGTCATATCTCTCCTTTTTCCCTCAGATAAGCCAGCAATCCCTCGCATCCTTCTACTACATCGTCGTAGGTTTCATCAAAATTGCCAGTATACCA
>Ga0224748_10212_pt1 | contig 16259 bp, 15 predicted proteins | sample LIM_F_Water_Neg_FD_182074 | JGI IMG/M metagenome (GOLD analysis project Ga0224748, IMG submission 182074) | Enriched cells from gastrointestinal tract of the lab mouse from Pacific Northwest National Laboratory (PNNL), Richland, Washington... | ecosystem: Host-associated > Mammals > Digestive...
TGACGGAATATCATCTATTCTATTATTTTCTTTTGTTGGCTGTACTGCTGTTAAACGCCGCTCTTTTGTACCATTTTTATTTCCACAATGATATGGTGTGATTACCTGCCCTGTAAAACGGGGTTTACCCAATGGTTTGCTCACGGTTTTCTACAACGTTATGCGTAATTTCTTATTATGTAAAAATGTGAAAAATGAGTTTTGCCACTTCTATGGGAGCTTGCTGTTCTTCATTAACTAATTTATGCCCTTTTGACGAAAGGTCTTCCCATAAACATCCAGTAGCAAAGATTCATCTTCCCCTACCCGCTGCGCGCCCCGTGCGCCGCATAGCGGCATATTCCTCCGCCCGGAACTGCATAAAAAGTGTCTTCGGCACTTCCATTTATGTCCTTCTGGCGAAGGACTTTCCTATATAGTAAAAAAAATCCTGCTTGCAGGATTCTCCGCCTGCGGCGGGGCGCGGCAGCGGCATGCTCCCCCTCCGCCGCAGTGCGATAATTATTTTTCACCATATGGGAAATTCGGAGAACTTTCTTATATGGATTCGGGTGTCAAGCGCCGCTGTCGGGCAGGGCTTTTGACACCCAAATCCTATATGGCAAAAAAAGCGTAACAGCTACAAAAGCTACTACGCTTAAAAGTTCCACTTTCCAGAATCATTGTTCCCCTTTTTATCCCTGTTCCATCATAGACAAAACCTTTTTCATCATTTCTTTATCAAAAACAGCCTCTTCCTTTTTCAAATTAAGCATTATCCCATCAATATCCGGCTGGCTTATCAGGAATCTGAACAGCTCATCAATAAACACTACAAATCCCGAAGTATCATTGCAAACTTTAAACCGTTCCCTGGATGTAAATACCATTGCAAAGCGATAATTGCCATTGCTGGAAACCACGTTTACATCTCCCTTCTTGTCAGCTTGAAAAAGTTCTATGTTTTCTGCTCCTCTCAAAACTTCATCGCTTTTCACGGACACAATCAATCCACCATCATCCTTTGCCCTTTGAGCCACCACATCTAAAAGCTTTCTCATCAGGACCGGATTTTCCTCCTCCTGTTTCCACCTTTGCAGCTCCTGTTCAATAGGTAAATTATCCAAAATATGTGCCATAGCCTCCTGCGTTTCCTTTTCCGTTAAGCCTCTCATACATCCTTCCTCCTTGCATCCTTTTTTGAATATACGATTTTACCAATCCTCATTTCTACATAAATTTATTGTACAAATAAATATTTATATAACAATATACTGTATAATTTACCATAATTTCCCTTCTCGGTCAATTAAGAGAGCGTAAAAAGATATGAATATCTTCTTACGCTCTCTTAATCAATCATCCATTCAATAGTTATGCCCGGAAATAAAAATAATTACAGCCGCCAAAGGCTTCTCCTAATCAAAGACCCCTCTGCAAGCAACGGGGTAGCAAACTTGCAGCGCTGCAGAGCAGCGGGGTATTTGACCCTCGCGGCAGTCGCCAAATGTCTGCAAGCAGCCACTTGGCTCGTTGCTCGCGGGAATAAAATCAAGATAAGCAGCTTCCTGATTTACTCTAAAAACGAAAATGGCTCCGTTACATCCATGTGTAAAAACTGCATCATTAAATAAGCGCCCCTTAAAGAAACCTTTTCCTCTGACAGAATCTGCCGTACAAGACGCTTGTCCGCCAATATCACCCGAATTTCTTCCGTTTCCTCGCATTCCGGCATCCCTTTACCAAAAACTACGGTTCCATACACCGCGCAACAGCTTTCATCTGTGAAACCTGGACCCATGAAAAATGGCCTTCGGAAGCAGGTATCCCCTCCCGTATATTCCCGGAACAAAAAACCGGTTTCCTCTTTCATCTCCCGGACTGCCGCCATCCCTGGCGTCTCTTTGGCATCCACCAACCCTGCAGGAAGTGCATATATCTCTTCATCCAGAGGATAGCGGTACTCTTTAATCAAGACAAGCCTCGGTTCCTCTTCCTCCGTCAGCGCATAAATCACGACCCCCTCCGGCTCCATGCTTTTTGTAGTCAGCTTCAACTTTTCCTGTGGGTTTCTGGAAGCAAAATAGTAATCGAAAAGTTCCCCTTTCCGGTCACGTGCATCCAAATGATACAGATTTAAATGCCTATTCTCGGTCAATTTTTGTACAGAGTCTATTTTCTTCATCCTCTTCCATGCTCCTTGCATATCACAAATTAAATTTAATTTTATTCTATTTGATATTTAAGTAAATATCAACAGTATTTAAGAAATAGAGCAGCATCTTTTCGCCGCCCTTTTTCTTTCTTCTCAAACCCGATAAATCGAGTGGAGAAGATTCATCTTCCCCCTACTCGCTGCGCGTTCCGCATGCCGCATAGCGGATTATTTCCTCTTCACGGGGCTGCGCATAGGTGCAATTGAGTAGAGAATCTTCATCTACCCACCTACTCGCTGCACGCCCCATATGCCGCATAGCGGATTATTTCCTTTTTACATAGCTGCACATAGCTGCGCAAAGTTTTGCATAATTGTACATAAAAGAAAGCCGGGAAACTATGGTTGGATTCCCGGCTCAATAATACTATTTGCGTATACTATCGTTTTTTGCAGTGCTTTGGCTTCACCCTTCTATGGCAATATATCTTTTTTCTCCCGCTGCAGGTTTTTGCTCTTTCTTAGGAATGGATAATTTCAGGATGCCATGCTTGAACTCCCCTTTAATATCCTCCTGTTCCACGTCTTCACCTACAAAGAAAGTCCTCTGGCATTTCCCAAAATACCTCTCCCTGCGGATATATTTGCCGTCTCCTTTTTCCTCCCCATTCTCTTTCTCCGCACTCACCGTCAAATATCCGTTTTCAAGGGCAACTTTCACATCGTCTTTTTTAAATCCCGGCAAGTCCATCTCCAGTTCATAACTGCCTTCCTGTTCTTTCACATCCGTTTTCATTAAATTTTTATCCTTACCGCTACATAATTTCTTTTCCATTTTCCTAAAATCCTTATCATCATAAAGCGGAAAACCAAAAAAATCATCAAACATATCTCTTCCAAAAATACTAGGTGTCAACATAAATCGTTCCTCCATTCTTTTCTCTACTTTTTTATTCTTTATTATTTACTAGTTTCTTTTCTCTATTCTTCATTGCTTGTTATATATCAATTATAACATATATAATGCATTTATCAAGGATTTAATCTAATAAAAAAATGAACTATTTATGAATTAATTCTAAATGAACCGGGCTTGAAAGGCGAAGCAACTCGTGATAATAATATTCGTGCAGGAAAAAAATGGAGGGCTATCTTTACCAAAAGGGAGTTTAAAAATTATTTCAATCTAAATTCTAACTAAATTTTTATCTTAGGAGGGGTCTTATGAAATTTTTAGCAAACCGAAAATTGGCTACACGTATCAGCATTATTACCACTGCAATTACTTTCATGGGCATGCTGCTGCTTTGGTTCATCGTGTCCAGCCGCGTATCCTCTATGGTGGAAAGTAATATTACTAACCAAATGATTGATGCCGTGGAATCCAGGGCTGCAATCATAAATGATTACGTAGCTTCCGCAGAAGAATATATGATGGCTTTTGCCCTTGGAAACGAAGTCCATGATCTCCTTAAAAATCCGGAGGATCCTGCACTTTTGCAACGTGGTCAGCAATATACGGAAGATTTTGCTTCCATAAAAGGAATCTTTGAAGGTTTATACATCGGAACACCTTCTACCTATGTCTTGACACACACTTCTCAGGGGGCAATCGGAATCACTACCAGGACCGGTGAATCCTTAGATGAATTTCGCGATACCATCCTTGCAGAACCAAAGTTAACCAATTTGGGAATCATGAAATCCCCGGGCACAGGAAGCATGATTCTTTCTATGTATTATCCGATTTTTGACAATCAGGAATGCATTGGCTTTGTCGGCGCCGGCGTATACGCCAGCCGTTTGATGGATGCACTGCTTAATCTAAATATTGAGGGGCTTCCCCACTGCGAATATGTCTTTTTAAATGTAGAAGACGGTACGTATCTATATCATCAGGACGAATCGCTTTTAAATACGGAGACAACCGATAAAGGCTATCTGGAAATCCTGCAGCGAATCAAAGCCGACGGGAATACGCAGGCTGGCACCTATTCTTATCAAGATGAAAACGGAATTGACCAGCTTGTTGTCTATAAATATCTTAAGGATCGGGATTGGGTCTTCATGGTTCGTGATGATGCGGAAGAAGTTTATGGAGAAAGTGGCTGCAGTGCGCGTTTCAGTAGGTATTTTATGTGCGGTTGTAGCATCAATTGTCATATTAGCTACACTGTTAATCCTATATCGGGAAGGCAGGGAGCTTATGGTTATGGAAAATGCAATCCAACGCCTTGGCAACTTGGAACTCTCCGCCGACCGGGAACTGGAAACTTTTTATGGCAGAAAAGATGAAATTGGAATGATTGCTCAGACAATCCATCATCTTTGCGACTGCCTCAGAAAAACCATTGAGGATATCGGCCGCATTTTAGGCGAAATGGCAGATGGGAATATTGCCGTAGATGTATCGAAAAACAAAGCGTATTATATCGGTGATTTCACAGTTTTAGCGGAAAGTCTGAGTAGTATTCGCGGCAATCCCACAAATGTTATGCGCGATATTACCCATATTGCAAGCCAAGTGGACAACAGCGCAAACCAAGTATCCGCAGGCGCTCAGGCATTATCTCAGGGAACCATGCAGCAAAGGGTTTCTATCGAAGGGCTTGTAGCCAACATAACGGACATGACGGAGCAAATCCAAAATAGTTCCGTCCGCTGCTGCAACGCCAGCGACTTAATGGATAAGGCTACAGGATATGCGGCTGAAGCCGATACGAAAATGGAGCAATTGATTATTGCCACAAAAAATATTGAACAATCTTCTGCCCAAATCGGCAGCATTATAAAAACAATTGAAGATATCGCTTCCCAAACAAATATTCTTGCATTAAATGCCTCTGTTGAAGCTGCAAGAGCCGGAGAGGCCGGAAAAGGGTTCTCAGTCGTATCTGATGAAGTCAGAAACCTTGCCGCTAAGTCTACGGAAGCAGCAAGGAATACCAGCGATTTGATTGGTCAGTCAATCCTTGACGTAAAAACAGGGGCAGAATCGACAAGCCACGCCATTTCTGCAGTACAGGTCATCAACGAATGTATTCAATCTATCAAAGTATTAATGGATGAAATTTCACTTGCAAGCGGACAACAATCGGAAATGATTTCTTCTGTGGAAACTAGAGTGAAAGAAGTTTCCAAAGTTATCCAGACCAATTCCGATGCTGCGGAAAGAAGCGCCGCTATTTCCACTGCGCTGTCTAACCAAGCCAAAACGCTCAATCACTTGATTCGGCAGTTCCGTATTGAGTAATCTTCTAAATTATAATTAAGGTGTCAAAAAGCCACTTGCACAATATCCTTTTGCGCAAGTGACTTTTACACGATTTTTGCCTTAAGAAGATTATCGGAATGCTCCGTACAATAGAAACAACTTTTTTATACAATATGCCAAGCGGCACTACCGGGCAAGCCTTTTAACACCCGAATCTTATCTATGTTATCGAAGAATATTTTTCTATCTCCCACTAATCCTCACTCCCTCATATCCAATTTCTATAAAAATTTCATTGGCAATACCCATGCTCTGACATATATTTCTATATTTCATCAGAAGTCAAGGCTTTTCCTTTCATTGAGTTCTACCCGTTTCTTTATAATTTCAACAAAATCTTCCTTTGCCAGATTATACTTGGAAGAATCCCGAAGGAGCGCCGAAGGATGATATGTGGCAGTCAAAGCAAAGTTTTTCCGGTATGTCCACGTACCATGCTGGCTGGTAATTTTAAAATCCGGCGAAATAATGCGCTGTGCAGCAACACGGCCAAGGCAAACAATGATTCTTGGCTTCAGCAGAAAAGTCTCATATTTTAAATAGGGAAAGCATGCTTCTTTTTCCTCTTCTTTTGGGTCACGGTTATCAGGAGGATGACATTTCAAAATATTAGTAATATATATTTCCTTCCTTTCCATCCCACAATCCTGTAAAAGCCTGTCCAATATCTTTCCTGAATTGCCTACAAATGGAATCCCCTGTCTATCTTCCTGCGCTCCTGGAGCTTCGGCAATCAGCATAATATCCGCCTGGCGGTTCCCTCTCCCCATGACAGGCCGGCATCTTGTCCTACATAATGAGCATTGGCTACAGACGGCAATATGCCGCTCGATATCATCCCATGTATATTGCATAAGACCTCCTTTTTCTCTCCTGTTTATGTTATTGTTCTCCCCAAAATATATATCATTTTTTCTTTACTTTATACTATGTTATACTTTCATCTTATTACACGTCTTACTTTATCCTCATCATAACACAAATTATTTTTTACTCAACAAAAAATTAATCATGGGAGTTATAGTCATAACAATATTGCTAATCTGGCGAAGGGCTTTCCTATATGGATTCGGGTGCCAAGCGGCACTGCCGGGAAGACCTTTTGACACCCGAATCCTATATGGTAAAAAAAGATTGCATAAAAGCGGCTCCAAGAGTTACTTTTATGCAATCTTTATGTTGTTAGCTTATGCTTCTATTTGTAAACCAATGCGTAAGCATAAAACTTATTTGTTTTTATTGTAATTGTTTCAGGGTTGCTGTCTGTATCTTTATAAACAATTGGCTGGCCATCCTCTGTCACACAAATCATCTTATACTCTCTGTTCTCTTTATAAATGGCTGCCGGGATTTCTATGGTAAGCTCTATTTCCTTATCCATGCTGTAGCCAGCGTTGGAAGGCGCGTAAATATTGTAAGTCCTCCCAATCGTATAATCCCCAAGGACTGCCTCAAAAGACTTGAAGCACATAGGGTCCTGTATTGCATTTTCTACCTTAATCTGATAAGTATTATCTTTTGACGGGGTGTACCGGACTGCTTCTTTCCCTACACAGGCATACCGTTTTATTTCGTCTGAAGTCGTAGGTTTCCACGCCTCTGCAACTGCTTTTATGCCTGCATTTACAAGGGAGGATGTTCCAAGGGCACTCTCCGCCTTGTTACTGTCGGAACCCGAACTATTGCCCGGATTGTTCCCAGGTTTATCCCCGTCCGGATTGCCACCGGGCTTGTTGCCATTGTCACCACCGGGTGTATTGTCATTGTCGCCGCCAGGGTTATTATCATTATCACCACCAGGTGTATTGTCATTGCCACCACCGGGGTTATTATCATTATCACCACCAGGTGTATTGTCATTGTCGCCGCCAGGTGTATTATCACTGTCATCAGGATTTGGGTCTGGGTCTGGTGCAGGCGCCGGAACATAGTTATAATGTATCGTTGCCCTAGACACTGCCGATGCTGTATCCCCTAATTTGCTTATGGCATTCCATTGCTCTTCGGTACCGGTAAAGTATATATCTTTCAGCGGACAAGCTGAAAACGCGGCCGTTCCTATTGTAGTCACACTATCGGGAATTACAACAGTGGTAAATCCGGAACAGCTAGCAAATGCCCACATTCCAATACTTTCTGCGCCTTGTGGAATTTCCACTCCGGCAAGCATTTTACAATTCTGGAACATTCCCTCGCCAATCCGGTCTATACTTAGAGGCAGTGTTACTCTTGCCAGATTCCAGCATTCCGTAAACATATTGTCGCCCAATTTTACCTGCTTGCTGCCTGGGGCAAACTTCGCGCTTTGCATTTCCTTACATTCCATAAATGTTGCACTGCCTATTTCACCGATACTAGCAGGCAATTCTATAGAAGTGAGGCTTGAACATGCACGGAAAACATTTTGCCCGATTGTTTCCACTCCTTCGCAAACAGTCACTGAACTAAGATTTTGACAGGTACGGAAAGCATCGTCGCCAATGACCTTCACACCGGAAGGAATGGTAACGGAAATAATTTTGGAACCCTTAAAAGCGCTGTTGCCAATTGCCGTTACACTCGGGGCAATCTCTGCACTCAATGCCCCACAGTCCCAAAAAGCGCTGGAACCAATATTGGTAACGCCATCTTCAATAACAATTTTCTGGATTTGACCGCTGTTACTGCTCCACGGTTGTTCTGCGGTGCTGCTAAAATCCTGCATAGCTCCTTTTCCGGAGATAGTCAGCGTACCCGCCTTTGTCAGGTTCCAAGCAAGCCCTCCGTCAAGAGTTCCACTTGCAATTGAGATATTGGCCTCCGGATCATCCGGTGAAACATAACCTTCCGGGTAACGAGTGATATAATGGCTAGTGTCTCTTAGCACCTCTTCCTTAGATATGGTCCGCCCCCAATGAACCTTACCTACGTGATCTCCAGTGCTTATGTTTCCTTCTGCAACAACCACACCTACCTCGCTCACCTTAAGCACGATTACAGTATGGGCGTCATTATTTACCTGCAGGATATCTCCGGGTTTTATATCCTCAAATGCAAATTCACCCGCTGCGTATATTCTGGCTTTCAAATTGCCAAATGCCGTATCGCTGAGAGTAAATGCAAAAGCTACACAGCCAACCGCACTAATATTGGCGCCATTAAGCGGACCGCCATTCCAATGGTAATATCCCTTTGAGTCGGAATAAGGTTCATCGTTAGTCCATATCGTTCCCTCCCTATAGCCATCCTGCTCCTGCAGTGCAATCATGGCATCATACACTTCCGACGGGGTAGGGCACGAACTATCACGTGTGGCCGGTATGTTTGAGGGATAGACCCATGAGGCCTCACTGGCATATGGATTCAATTCCTCTAAGTCGTCTTCCAAAAGAACGGCCTCCTGCTCCGGCTGAGTTTCCTGCGGGGCATTTGGATTATCCGCGCCCGGAACCGTTCCATCCGGGGTCTGGTTCTCTTCCGGAGGAACATCCCCTTCTTCCGGCGGAGTTTCCTGCGGAGCATTTGAATCATCTGCGCCCGGAACCGTTCCATCCGGGGTCTGGTTTTCTTCCGGCGGAACACCCCCTTCTTCTGGCAGGGTTTCCTGCAGACCATTTGACCCATCAACGCTTGGCTTCGTCTCCTCTGTGGTTTCTTCTTGGGTTTGCCCTGTAGTCTCTTCTTGAGTTTGCTCTGTGGTTTCTTCCGGAAGAACATTCCCTTGATGCAAAGGGCCTTCCTGAGCTGCGTATGCTACTGACGGACAAGAAAGACATAAGCACAACGCTAAAGCAACTGAAAGAACTCGTTGTCTCAATTTCGTAACCTCCTGCTTTTAGTTTTGGGAGAACCTCTGGTTAACCATACTCTCCCGATATAAATAGTTATAATATTAGGGATAAAAGCGTTGGTAAAAATTCCCTGAATTATTACGCTAATACTAAATTCATACTTAGTAATGCTCTCTTTCCTAAATGAAAAATGGTCTTTAAAACCCTACTTCTTGTACGGCTTTTTATAAAAAATTTCCGCCAACTATGACTGAACCGGTTGGATTATATGTGCTATCCGTACCGTTTTCGTCTGTTCCTTCGCCGCCTGCATTAAAGAACATTGGCAGCAAATTTGATGTACTTTTTTACCAATTTACCCACCATAAAATCCCATATATTATACAGATATAATTATATCCAGCCGAAATTATTTTGTAAAGCAAAATGTGGTACGCACTTACCATTTCTGTGCCAGACTCCGCAAAGTTTTCTATATTTTCTATGCTAGTGTCTATTCTTGGACGATATAAATTCACCCGAAACGCATCCCCCATATCAATAGACTCTGACTCCCGTACTCCATATTCTCTACAACCCTGAATCATTCTGTGGAGACCTGTTCCCCACTGTTCGGCGATGCCTATCCGTCTGAATATCTCCGCCATACAAACATTGCGAATTTTATAACGTCCTGATATAGCCTGCTCCATCGTTAATCCGCCATATAACATACCAATGTTTTATTTCCATTGCCTTTCTGAATATATTTTTCCACAAAGCCAATAATCCGCTTCTAAATAGTCCTTATCCGAAAATCGCACGTTTTCGATTTAGCCACAATATTCTACTCTTTCAGCCAAAGCCGCCAAAGATAAATAGTAGCTTTGTTTCTATTTTTACCATATAGGAAAGCCCTTCGCCAGAAGGACATAAATTAAGAAGTGTCGAAGACACTTTTTTATCAGCTTAATGGAACGAATATTGAATGGGCGCTGAAAAAAACGTATAATAAAAAAAGTAAAGGCTGCCAACTGGATTATGGGGTTTTCAGGATATGATTGAAAATTCCTTTGCAGGCGCAAGCAGTCATTCACGGCCTTTGGAAATCTTTTACTTCTGGAACTGTATATATATACAATTCGTCAAGGCTTGGCAGACAAGGGCCGGACGGTTCCTGCGGTTCTGCCTGGAATATGGGAAGAAAATAAAGTTCCCTGATTTTCAGGATTTTGCTAATAACCTTCTACTTTTTCATACCGGATTTTAGGAACAGGCTGGCTGGGCAAAAAATGATAAGGGCTGCAAGGAGGCAGATGATGGGGACAAATAATAAAACAGGAAAACGGCTGCGGCTGGTACCTCTTATATTAGGATGTTATGGGGCATTTCTCGGCCTTGGCCTGGCAGTTATAGGCCTTGCTGAAATAAAGGAAGGGATTGGCATTGCCCGGTTCCTGGTAGGGCTTGGTATGGCAGGCTTTGGTTTGTTGGGAATATGGGATGGAGTCCGCGATTTGGTTAAGCCCGTGAAAAAGCCGGGGCAGGCACCAACAATTCAGTTTATTCTTACGGATACATCCGGAAACAGAAGTTCCCTGGTTACACCGGAAGTTTTAAGGGAACAGATGGATATTCTTGCGGAAAGTGAGGAGCCCAAACGTTTTGATATCCAGATACTACCACCTCTTCCTGCCGGAGAACATGGCTTGTTAAAACAGATTTTATGTATCTATCATGGCAATATCATTTTGGTGGCATTTTTTGAAATCCCAAAGGGCGGATATCGGATATACCAGAAAAGCGCAGAGCCGGATATGGCAGTGGAATGGCTGAAACAGTTGTTAGCCGGCAGCCCTGATTTTTCCGAGTGGAAAAACATTGAACCTAAATCCCCGCAGGACGAAGGTGATACCAGCCAAAATGAGGATAATACCGGATGGAAGAAAGTACCTTCGAGGGCTTCCATACATGGGAATGAAGCAGACACCTGCACAAATGAAGCATATACCTGCACAAATGAAGCATACACCTGCACAAACAAGGCAGATACCCTAGAGGAAAGTGTGGAAACTTTCTGGCAACAGATTTTAATCAATCAGAAAGGACAAATGACATATTGGCACCAGCTCCTGGTCATTTTTGGAGAAAGCTGGCATGATGAACACAAATTTTTTTCTTCTAGGGATGTGGAATTGGCCGTTGAAGGCATCTATGAGGGAAAATACACAAAGGTCGTCCTGGAATGGGGAACGAAAGCCTTTGATTTGTTTCCCGGCGTCCAAAATGACCTGACGGTTATCTGGTGTACCAATAATACAAAGAACGGGAACACCAGATTTCTGGCGAGAGAGGGAACTGTGACACAGGTAAAATTCTGGCTGGCCAATTATTTAAACCACGGTTTCTTTGAAGAAATGAGCGGTTGGGCTGATATTACCGCCCAGATAGAAAACGCAAAGAGAAAGGATGAGAAGAAACATGGGAAAATATTTTAGCGATGTGGTGGATAAGGCCATTGAGGATCTCTATTATTGTTGTGATAACGACAAGGCAAAAACGGCAACGGACGCACTATTTCTTGCGGCCAAGGACGAGGACGGGGATGCCTGCTATTTCCTCTCCCGCTGCTTTTCCGGTTCTTGTTATAGCTGGGAATATCACCCATTTGAAGAAAACGAGGCGGCAGCCTACGCCATGCTTCAGCAGGCAATTTCCTTGGGCAGCGCAGCCGCAGTTCTTGGAGCGCTCCGTATGGATATGCTGACACCGGAGCTGCGGGAAATCATGCCGTTTGACAGCATAAAAGAAGCATGGGGAGAAATCCTTGAAAAAGCTGAAAACGGCTGTCCATTCTGCCAGTACATGATTGGGAACACCTATTATTTTCTGGACATCATAGAGATTGAAAACCGCAAGGAAAGCGAATTTGCAAATAGGAAATCCTGGAATACCTGGAAACAGTTGCAAATGGAACAGAGCATTCTCTGGTTTGAAAAGGCATTTTCCGGCGGTATGATTCTGGCAGGAAGGAATTATTGCCATTATTACCAGCATGGCCGGGGAGATTACATCCTGCCAGAGCCGGAAAAGGCGGTGCCGATTATTCGCCAGGGTGCAGAACAGGGTTATCCGGAGTGGATGTATGCCTACGCCAGTCATTTGGCATACACAGATGAAAACCACAAAGAAGCCCTCCCCTGGGCGCTTAAGGCTGCAGAAGCCGGACACCTGTGGGGCTGGCATATTGTAGGGGATATTTATTGGGATGGCAAGGCAGTAGAACGCAACCTGCCCTATGCCCTCCAATGCTACGAAAAAACCGCCGGCTATGGCAATGACAGCTACGCCTGCCGTCAACTGGGAATCATGTATTTTCACGGCTATGGTACGGCTGTGGATTATGCGCGGGCGGTGCAATGGCTGGAAAAGGATGAAGAACCGGAATATACCAAGTATGATTTGCTGGGCATCTGCTACCTATTGGGGTATGGCTGCCAACAGGAGCCGGCAAGGGGAAAAGCGTTCCTGGAAAAAAGCAAAAATTCACCCTATAAAAACTATGGTCTGGGCATGATGTATGCTGAGGGAATCGGTGTACGGGAGGACATTGAAAAAGGTGTGGAGTATCTGAAAGCGGCAGGAAATTACGGATTGGCAATGGAAGCACTGAAACATTATAAAAAAAGCCTGTTTGGAGTATGGCGCCGAAGATAAAAATACGGGAATCTATGATGCCGGAACGTCTGGAAAGACAGCCGCTTAATCATTCACCGGAATCAATAATTCCGTCATAGAACTTCATGGGAAATTCATTTACAAAATATTTTAAAGAAAATGTGCCTGATACGGACGCAGACGCCATTTTACTCCAATTTTGCAGGGAATACATAGACGAGATAAAATCCCCTAGTGATAACCTGCCCCGGCGTCATCTGCCATTTCAATTAACTGAGCTGCTTGACAACTATTTATGTTGTGAATGCGAAAAGAACCAGATGCCGCATATGCTGTGGCATGTCATATTTTGGGAAACAGTTACAACCCGCACGATCCAATGCTTGCACATGACTTCTATCCCATTTTGACACTTGCATACACGTATGAAAAATGCGATTTGCAAACGTTCCATTTTGATATGTTTATGGCTTCTTTTGTATTTATTTCCGGCCACCATTCTGCTCTATTATATTACAACAGAGATATCTTTTTCTAAAAAAAGTTTCATTACTTTTCTGTACTCCTACAGTCGAAACCTTACCATCAGATATACGTGCAATATCATATTCACTTATCGCATGTCCTAGCAACTGCATAATTTGAAGTTCGTCCTCCGCATCCAAAACAGCATTGTGCGTCTCACTATAGTCCTCATTATTACTAAGCATTTTCAATATATTTTCAACACCATATCCACATTTCAGCCTTCCAGTTCTACAGCAGTCCGCCGTACTTGGTATGGACTTATTATATTGACGATATGAAGCCAATCGCATAATATCATACCATTCAAACTTTGAAAATTCCGGCAGATGCTTCTTATCAAAAGACGCATTATATGCAAAAAGTTTCTGCACATGATAAATATCTAACCATTGTTTGATTTCTTCTAAAGCCTGTCTTCTATCCGTAACACGAACCCCTTTTTCATCAAGCCTCAATTCATTGGAATACATTCCTCCTACTATATATTCTGGGTCAATTATGTAATACACGGAATCAATTTTTTTTCTTAGTTTCCGAGTCAGCAACTACTACACCGATTGACATTACCTCATCATTCCAATTTGTCTCAATATCAATCACTGCAAATTTATCTGCAATATATCCATCTGCTTTTTCCACAAATAAGCTGGGACCATAATAATTTTCTATTGCTCTCTTTGTTACAGCTTTTGTAACTGCATCCAAAAACTTTTTTCTATCCGGCACGACTATCTCATATAATGTATTATCTCTCGTATTCCACAAAATCCCTTTTTGCAAATTCATCGCAACCATATAGCTGGCACACTGCAAGAAATGTTCATGGGTTAATTCCGATACAAACTTTAATTCATATACAATACCATCCTTAACCACATCAGCAAATCCCTTAGCGGAAAACTTAACTTCCTGATTTTTTTGATCCCAAAAATCAATCTGGCACTCAACCTGCGCATCCTCGTCACCGTTCAATCTGGTTTTTAGCCGCGCCTTTATCAATCCACTTTCCAAATTGGTAACAAACGGAGCCGCCACTTGCTTTCTATACCTTTTTTGTTTCGTCTCCAGTGAAACCAAAAATAATATTTTTTCATCTAAAGAACTGTCTTTTACTGATTGCGTATATAATCTGTCTAATTCAGGGTTTAATAAAATCTTTAATTTTATCGCTGCCTCTATCTGGTAATTAGCAAAGAAAACTGCTTCTTGATATATTCCAATACAAGGTGATAAGTCAATTAAATCGTCCGTACTTTTCACAGCAATTGTCGAATCATATTCTGATGCCATCTTCCTGACTTTTAGCTTTGAAAAACAATCCTCCACATCTTCTTTATATTTGAAATCAAACATTTGGCTGATATCCAAATCGTCAAACTTATGATTCGTTATCATAAATGTTGAGAGAGTTTTCTCAGACAGCATAGCCTCTCCCGACTTTACAAAAATAATGTGGTTTTTCCCTCTGCTGGCAGCAATACAAAAAATATTTCTCAAAATGACATATGATTGTTGTGGCTTTGCCAGCCTTACTCCCCAATAACTTTCTGTAAAATCGAACACAACGCAAATTTTTCTTTCTAGCCCTTTGCTGCTATCATAAGTTGTAAATATTGCAGAGTCTGCTTTTGGTTCTGTTTTTCCCATAGAATCATTATCCGATATCGTTGCATACACTGTCTTTTTGCTAAACTTATGATGATACATTTCTTCCAAAGTATTTAAAGTATCAGACATTGCTCCCGTCCTTGCCCCTAAGCACAAAATATCTGCGGGATTTTGCTCTGCCAAAAATGGTATGATATCCTCTTTTGTCATTTCTTCAACTTTGCAGCAATTGTTTACCCCCCTTATCTCTTTTTTCCACACCCTTCCAAGCATAGATGCTAAACCATCGGACAAACGGAAACATTGGGTAAATTTTAATATAAGATAGTCTTCCAGGAATCCTTCCATAAATAATTCAACATTTAATGTCGTTTTATCATATATTTTCTGCTCCATGCCGCCGACTGCAATAATCTGCATATTTGGATTGCTTTCTTTTACCAGCTCCAGCAACTCGGCCAATTCCTGTTCAATATCCTGATACTCATCAATAATCAAAATATCATATTTTCCCACAGAAGGCCTTTCCCGGATAAATGTCTGTATCAAATCAGAAATCCCTACGGACACATTGCTTTTTTTAAAAGCATATATGCAAAGCCATGATAGTTCGTTACCGTAACATTTCTTTTGTTTATCTTAGCTTTTGCATCTAATTTTAAAAGCTTATTATAAGTCAAATACAAAACCTTTTTGTCACTTGGCAACTTGTTACACAACTCCTGAATAGCTGTCGTTTTACCGCTGCCAATACAAGCGTCCACAAGAATATTTTCCCCCCCTGCAATGCCTTCTCTATAAATAACTGTTGTTCACTTGACAACTTTAAAATTAATGGTACACTCATACCAAGTTTTCCCCTTTCGTATCTTTGAAGTTTTTATTTTCATCATAAAAGTATTCCAGCAAAATTTATCCTTGTTTCTCCATTTGTTATGGATGCTACTATAACCCAACTTCTTGACTTAGTTTTATAAGATAGATAAACCGCTCCTCACAGTATATCATTTATCCGTTGATGTTCCTCTATAAAATCTAGTTTATTCCTTATATCATAAGAAGTTATTCTAAGTTCCAATACTCCAAATATTCACAGATATCAATTATATGTTGGAACAACTTTCATTATTTTTAAGAAGCGACTTTCACTAATACCATATTTTTGGGCAACTACAGACTGTTTTAACCTCAATTTAGCCTCGTCAATTGACCATTCGTTTGCCACAATTGCTACATGAACAGCAGCAATCCTATCCTTATTATTTTCTGGAGCATTAAAATTGCTTTC
>Ga0224748_10003_pt1 | contig 16252 bp, 10 predicted proteins | sample LIM_F_Water_Neg_FD_182074 | JGI IMG/M metagenome (GOLD analysis project Ga0224748, IMG submission 182074) | Enriched cells from gastrointestinal tract of the lab mouse from Pacific Northwest National Laboratory (PNNL), Richland, Washington... | ecosystem: Host-associated > Mammals > Digestive...
AACAATTATAACCGGCGATTCGAACCTCATCATCTTCTTGTCTAATTTTGCTGCCTTTGTGTCATCATAGATATTCTGAAGGCTTTCCGGATCCAACTGCGTCGTATCCATAGCCATCAGGTTCTCCAGCTGCCACTGATTCAGCCCCAATGCCCTATGCCAGTCTTTCATATCCCACTTCTTCTGTTTTAGCAGAGCCTCCATTTTTTCTTTCCAAGTTTTCTCTGACATAATGTCTCCTTCCTGCTGAGTGCTGTATCATTTTCTCCTATGTCGCTTTTTTCTTTCCCATGTCATTTTTTATGATACTAGATTTTTTTCAATTAATCAAGTTTTCTCTAATTATTTTTTCCGCCCGGCGGAAAAATCAATATCCTAATCATAAATTCTCCCCAAAAATTCCGCCCGGCGGAATTTTTCAACCAAAAAAGATATGTTTGTCCCATATCGAAAAAATCTGCACACTTTCATGAATTATTGTACTCATTTTTCCGCCCGGCGGAATTTTAAATAAAAACCATTTATTGCACACGATAAAATAATTGTATTATACTTTCACTATTGACTATTTTATTTTTTAACCAGGGGCATTATCAGGCTTTTGCCTGTTCGTGCCTTTTTCTGCGCACATATGCCGCACGTGAATCACAGGTTGATTCTAATCAGGACAGGCAAATTGCATTGTCCAACGACTGCTTATCGGCAATCGTGAAAGGAGGATGAAATGTCAAATTTTCGAAACGTCTCCAAAAGAGAACCTTGCCCAATCTGCGGAAAACCCGACTGGTGCTCCATTCAGGAAGCAAGTCCGTCCACGCAGCTCTACTACTGCCGAAGAATTCTTTCAGGCATAGACATTATAAGTCCGGTAAACAACAGGGAATACGTCTATATCAAACAAACAACTGACGGTTCCTGTCTGTATAAAGACCGCGAACTATATGATGCCGACCGTGACGAGTGGCTGCTTCAGAACAGCGGATACAATCAGCGGCACCCGCGAAAGGAACGTCCGAAGCAGATTCCTTCGGATCAGTCCAAAAACCGCATGGCTGATGACACTTTATCAGTTCCGGCAAAGCCAAACCATGAACTCGACCTTATATACCGCTCTTTTTTAAAGCATCTGCACTTAAACAAGATGCATGTACGATATCTGGCAAAGGAAGGCTGGCCGATAGAACTGATACAGCGTTCCATGCTGCGCTCCCTTCCGGTAAACAACAGTTCCCATTACAACGCATATGACAGGGAACGTATTGCACTGGAACTGATCCATGAATTCAGCTCCTTAAAAGGCGTACCCGGTTTTTATCAAAAGCAAGACGGAAAATGGACTTTTTCCGGCACATCCGGCATTTTAATTCCGCTATACGATCACAACCACTGCCTATACAGACTCAGGATACGCCTGGATCATCCACAGGTTGATGATTCAGGAAAGGAAAAGAACAAGTACAATAATTTTTCTTCTTACTTTGAAACCAAAACGACAACCGGCGCATTGGCAAACGCATATATAAACGGCTGCCGTTCAGGAAGCCATATCGGATTGTACGACAATCCAGCACATGATGATTACACGGTCTGCTATATTACGGAAGGAGAAAAAAAGGCTATCTATGCCAACCACATTCTCCGCATTCCCGTGATATCAATTCCCGGGGTAAACTCATTTAGCAAATTGTTGGAGCAATCTGAAAACGGTTTTACTGTACTGGATTACCTAAAATCGCGCGGCTGCCGGATACTGATTATTGCATATGATTCTGACAAGTATATTAATCAGTCTGTCCTGATGTATGAAGACAAAATCATAGAATTCCTGTCTTTGCAGGACTTCCATATAGGAGTCGCTTTTTGGAATCCGGGCTTTGGTAAAGGGTTGGACGATATACTTTCAATCAATATCCGTCCGAATTACGAATTGGTCAAGGAAAATACAGGTGTATAGTTTTGCTATATGCCTGTATTATTTTTTAAAAATTCCGCCGGGCGGAATTTTCCATGTGAACCTCTCAATTTTTCCGCCGGGCGGAATTTTTGACTTTTTTCTTGTCATGCCGCCTTTGATTTGTTATACTGTATAAAACATTTTTTATTTATGGTTCTGCAGCACGCAGTCCGTTTACTTAATTCCTAGCAGTAGGTCTTATTCACTATTATGAGGACATCTTTGATGTCCTTTTTTATTTTGCCGTGTATATTCAGCGGCTATCTTTAATAAAAGGAGGATTTAAAATGAAGAAAAAACAAAGTCAGCCAATTACTGACGAAATACTTTATCAAATGGGTGTATACTTTCCACCAGGAATGCCGGCTTCAGAATCATTCTCAGGGAATACTGATTTTCTCAAAGGCAACCGTATAATCAGCCTTAAAAGGGAAAGCACTTATAAAGCTATGCTCCCAAAATTGAACATGCACAGTTTCCTGAACCTGCCTTTCCCTATGGTTGATTATTACTCTGCATCACACTATGACAACATCATTAAGGTCATAGGAAAATTCATTCAGGCAAAACTATGCAAAATTAAGAACGAGGATTCTCTGGCTGTTCAGGGAATCCCTTTTTTATCTAATCTTGCAGGAATATATAAGGATAAATTATCCTTTTCTTTCCCCAATCCTGAAGAACATGGTGGCGCAGAAATTGCAGCGGCAACGCTGAAAACAAGCCATATATTAAGGGTAGAGTTAATAGGATCTGAAAAAATTGAATTCTACGGAGGCATCGGCTCCACTTCAAAAAGGAAAATGGGATTTTATCATATGAGGAGTAACCCGAATTACAACATAGGAATTAGTAATGTCATTGATTTTTTGGCACATATGTCTGTATGTAATTGTCTTTACTCAATTATTTCGGAAGATATCTCCCCATTAATATCAAATATTTTTTCAAAGGAGCTGAATGAGCTTAATGTTGACATCAACGATCACACACTCTCTACTCCATTAATCCGATTTCTTAATGATAAGGAAGCCGTACCGTTGGAGTTCCTGTTCAGAAGAATTAACAGGCAGGACGGACACCTTCCGTCTTATTACTACAGCCCCGATTATACTCTTTACTCTAAGCTGGTTTACCTGTTTTATCAGGTTGCTGATGTATTCCAGGATGTGCAAAATGAATTCCAGCACAGGGAATCCCTTCACAAGAAGATTGCAACAGCATACATCACCAAAAAGAATATACCTATATCTATCCAGAAGGCAATGGATAGCTCCGGCTTCCATAACTATTTTGGGTATGTAGAATTCGATGAAGATGTAGACTTAGATGCAGTCAGAAAAATAGAAGAGGAGTACAAGGCAATCAACAAGCAGTATTTTTCCGGTTCCAGCTTCATGGAAGTAACATTGCGTTTCCGGAAACTTGGGAAACACAAGGCAAGCGGTCTGTACTATCCGAGTATACGCAATCTATGCGTGGACATACAGACCCCGTCTTCGTTCATACACGAACATTTCCATATGCTGGATGAGCAGCTTGGCGATTTATCCCTTGAGGTAGACTTTGATGCCATTGTAAAGGCATATAAGGCAGAATTCTTAAGGGGAATGCAGAATCTTGATCCTGCAGTAACAAAAAAACTGAAAGGTTCCAGCAAGTATAATTTAAAGTATTTTTTCCGCCGGGCGGAAATTTTTGCAAGATGCGGAGAGATATACTTCAACCGGATTCTTAAGGTAAAAAGCTCTTTATTAGAGCCCACCCTTACATATGCCTATCCTGAATCAGAGGAACTGAACAGGCTTATTGAGAAATATTATAAGCAGCTTCTAAACGAGCTGTCGAGCAGCGCTGTCATAAAAAGGGCAGTTTAACAAAAGGAGGAACCTATGCCAAAGAACATCTATATTTCAGGAATATCTGATTTTTTTACCAAGACAATTGAAACGTCTTTTTATGTAAGAAATATTGCTGAAAAACAAACAAGTGAGAGTAAAAAAAGATATTTAGAAGTCTTGCTTCAGGATTCTACCGGCACAATTTTTGGCACAATATGGGAAGAATACATGGAAGCGGAATATGAAAGCTATGTGGGAAAAGTGGTACAGATTAACGGAATGGTAGTTCAGAACCAGGATGCATCTTATCAATTGATAATAACCCATATGGCGCTTTTGGATGAATACCTGTATTCAGATTACGTTAATGGCATATCTGAGAAGGACACAAAAAGCTACTTGGAATTACTCCATAAATACATCGGAGCCGTCAAGTCACAAAATTACCGTAATCTCTTACATCATATCTTTACAAGTATTCCTGATTTTGAAATACTCCCTGCAACCTTGAAAGGGCATCACAACTTTAACGGAGGGCTTTTGGTATACAGTGTGAGCGTCACATGTCTTGCAAAATACATGGCTTATTCACTGGAAAAATACAATTTAAACCCATCTTATTCCTTGCCCTACAACAGCGATCTTGTTATTGCCGGAGGGCTGCTTCACGCAATCGGAACCGTCAACATGTTAAAGCCGTTTCCGGAAATGAAACGCATCCCGGAATCAATCCCGTTGAACCTGCATGAACTTACGATACAGTATCTATGCCGGATGCTCTCGCAAAATAACGGATTTAATCTGACAGAAGAGGAAGAAAGCCTTTTGATGCATACAATCGGCTGCGTATATGAGAGTACCGACAGGAAACCAATGATTCGTGAGGCTATTATTTTAAAAAATGCCATTCAGCTTCAGGGCGATGTTTCCAGGCTTGAATACTTTTTATTCAGCAATCAGGACAAGTGCGGTTCAGTATTTGATCCCGCGCTTAATAATTATATATACATACAAAAGGAGCATACGGATAATGGATAAAACTTTTATAGGAAATGATGAAGCATTCCTTAACCTTAATTCTTATGCCATGTCCCAGAATCCCGGTCCCCTCATATTACTGGGGAAACGGGGGCTTGGTAAGCGGCAGGCAGCAATGGATGTCATTGCACAGCTTATGGGATGTGGCAGTGATGAACTGTATAAAAACCCCGACTTTTTCCTTCTTGACAGGCAACAGGATACCATAAAGGTAGAGGATGTACTTGCTCTCCTTGATAAGAGTTCCCTTGCCGCGTTAAAAGGAAAAAAGTTTTTTTTGGTGTGCAATGCGGAAAACATGAACGTCCAGGCACAAAATAAGCTGTTGAAATTACTGGAAGACAAGAGCCACACAAATGTCCTTATTTTTCTCTGTAACCAGGATGCTTTGCTTGAAACAATAAAAAGCCGCTGCAATATTATTTCATTCGATCCCTTATCCGTAGAAGAGATATCACCATACTTCTTGGAAAAGGGTATCGCTCGGGAAGAATTACTGTTTGCTGCTTATCTGTGTGACTTTTGCCCCCATGCCATTGAAAATATGGGTGATTGCTATCCCGCATTACTGGAAACTTGCAAAAACCTTATGCTGGCCCGGAAAAAAGAAGAATTATTTCAAATACTCCATCTGATCCGGGAGAAAGACCCTGAAAATTTCTACGAAGTACATTCGGCACATTATTGGGTGGCGCTGCAGATGTTTTATTACCTGTTTGAACAGCTGTTGCTGCAAAAACTGATGATTTCAAAGGCGGAAAACAGCATGGACTTTAAGAGCCTTAGCGAGCTTTATTCCTTACCGCATATTTATCAGATCTGTTCCCGACTGTCAGCCCATCAGAAGCAATGGCAAAACAGCAGCTATTCCAAAAACGATTTTTTCGATCTGATACGCTGTATGGTAAAAGAGCCATAGCATCCTGTGTCGGATGAACCACAATAAAAGGAGGAACCTAATGCTATATAATTTATACCGCCCGAAAGACTTTACCGAGGTCAAGGGGCAGGAGGACGTGCTTATTACATTAAAAAAGCAGTCTTTCTCCCAGAAATTCGGCCATGCGTATCTCTTCGCCGGTCATAGAGGCACCGGCAAAACGACAATAGCGCGAATTCTTTCAAAGGCTGTAAACTGTGAACACCCGACAGAAGACGGTCCCTGCGGGCAATGCCCTAACTGCCTTGCATACGGCACAAGCCTTGATGTGCTGGAACTGGATGCCGCCTCGAACAACGGAGTTGACAAAATAAAGGAAATGCTGGCACAGACAAAATACCGTCCCGTCCAGCTTAAGAGAAAAGTATTTATCATAGACGAGGTTCACAACCTGTCAACAGCAGCCTTCGACACGCTGTTAAAACCATTGGAGGAACCCCCGTCGTACTGTGTATTTGTCCTCTGTACAACGGAACTGCATAAAATACCGGTTACAATACGGAGCCGGTGCGAAGAATATGTTTTCCATCCAATCGCGCCGGAACCTATGAGGGAGCGTTTAAAAGAAGTGCTGAAAGAACAGAATGCAGTTTGCGAAGAAGACGCGCTGAACCTCATTATACGGAATGCCAATGGAGGGTTACGTGATGCTTTGGGCATATTGGAGCAGCTCTTGACAAGCACCGATAACAATATCACGACCGAGGCTGCAAAAAAAAGACTAGGTTCATTGGACAGCGACCGCATTTTAACAGCATTGTCTGCAATATCTGCTTATGACACCCAATCCGCCCTCAACTGTCTGGATGAATTGACAGGGCAGGGTAAATCGCCCGCCTTGATAACAGAATCCATATTGTCCGCTTTAATGGATATCATTACCATCAAAACCACCGGACAGCCAGAGTCCGTGCTGCACAGCAAAGACTATGTGCAATCTGCCTTAGAAATTGGCAACGGCATGACCTTTGAACGTCTTTACTGGCTGTGTGAACAGTGCTGCGATTTGCGGGGCTCCATAAGGGGCAGCGCAAATCCCATCATGGATATCAAGCTCGCCCTTATAAAAATGAGCAACCATGAGCTTACAGACAGCGATCCTGCAGTTATGTCAGCAACCATCCGGAAACTGGAGCAGGAACTGGCAGAACTTAAATCTACGGTCAGAAAACTAATGAGCGCCCAACCTGCAGACAATTCCCGTTCACGGGCAGCGCCTCAAGCCGGAGGACAGTTCCACACGGCGGATCAGTATGACGTACCTTTTGAAACATCTTCCGGAATCCAGCGGTTTACAGACGAGGAATTATATTCTGTATATGCTGAAAACTACCGGAAAGAAGGGGATCGGGAAGGAGGGATGCAATCAGACAGACCGGAAGAGCCGGACGGAGAGGAGATTGGAAGCTCCGGCTCCACGCCAGCTTCCGATCTGTTTAAAATACGACCCTAAATATCTCCCTGCAATCTATAAACCAAATATAATAGAGGAATGGTATCTGAAGCATTGCCTTGAACGGCATCTGGATAGCCCTTTGTTTTCCGCGGCGATAAACTGCTGCAGAAAAACAGGGGCTTTTTCTTACGAAACAACGCTTTATCCTGTATTTCTGATACTAAAAAAATACTTATCTGTATACACGGAGCTTTCCATGATACAGGTCATTTACCTTGGCAATTCTGTTACTCTGTATTCCTGACAGAATTGCAAAAACACAAACCAGTACTGCAGGTGCCATAAGTGGCATCTGCCTTTTTAAAAGGAGGAACATATGAATCAAATATCATTTGCACATCTGCATTCCCATACGCCTTACAGTCTGCTGGACGGATCAAACAAAATTTCCGAATACATAAAACGCGTTAAAGAGCTTGGAATGAAAAGCGCAGCCATCACGGATCACGGGGTAATGTATGGAGTTGTGGATTTCTACAAATGCGCAAAGGAAGCCGGGATTCATCCGGTCATCGGGTGCGAAGTATATGTCGCCCAGGATTCCATGTCAAACAAAAACGACCGCGGTTATTATCACCTTGTACTGCTTGCCGAAAATAATGAAGGCTATCAGAGCCTTATCAAGCTGGTATCGCTCGGCTTTACAGACGGTTTTTATTACCGCCCCAGAATCGATTTTAAGGCGCTTTCTGCCCATCATAAGGGTTTAATCGCGCTGAGCGGCTGCCTCGCCGGAGAAGTGCCCAAAAAGCTCTCACAGGGCAATTACAAAGGAGCCTGTGAAACCGCAATGCTCTACCAGTCGCTTTTTGGCAGGGATAATTATTTCTTAGAACTGCAGGACCACGGAATTCCCGAACAAAAGAAAGTCAATCAGCTGCTGGTGCGGATGCATGAAGAGCTGGATATTCCTCTTGTCGCCACAAATGATGTACATTATACAAGGAAAGAGGATGCCGAGGCACACGATGTCCTTTTGTGCATACAGACAAAAAAACTGCTGACAGACAAAGACCGCTTGCGTTACGAAGGAGACCAGTTCTATGTAAAGTCACCTGAAGAAATGTACCAGCTCTTTCCTGAAATGCCGGAAGCTTTGGAAAACACGGAAAAAATAGCGAACCGTTGTCAGGTTGAATTTACTTTTAACCATTATCACTTGCCGCAGTTTGAAACGCCAAAGGGATATGATTCGTGGGAATATTTAAACAAACTGTGCAGAGACGGACTGATGGAGCGCTACCCCGATTGTTATAAAGAACATGAGGACAGACTTTCTTATGAGCTTAACACAATAAAAAAGATGGGATTCGTCGATTATTTCCTGATTACATGGGATTTTATCAATTATGCCAAAGAAAACGGCATACCGGTCGGTCCCGGACGCGGCTCCGCTGCTGGCAGCCTTGTTGCTTACTGTTTGAAAATTACGGAGGTTGATCCCAAGAAATACAACCTGCTTTTTGAACGTTTCCTTAATCCGGAGCGTGTAACGATGCCTGATATTGATATCGACTTCTGCTATGAACGGCGCCACGAAGTTATTGACTATGTTGTGTCAAAATATGGCAAGGATCAGGTTGCACAAATTGTTACCTTCGGTACTCTTGCCGCTAAAGGCGTAATACGGGATGTTGGACGTGTACTCGGGATACCGGCTTCAACGGTTTCCCAGATTAGCCAGCTTATTCCAACGGATGCAAAAACCACGCTTGACAGCGCCCTTACAGATGTGCCGGAACTTAAGAAAAAATATGAAAGCAGCGATGCCATACGGAAGCTGATTGATATCTCAAAATGCCTTGAAGGACTGCCGCGGCATACATCTACGCATGCAGCGGGTGTTGTTATCTGCCCGAAAGAAGTTTCATCTTTCGTACCTGTCTGCCTCTCCAGTGAAGGAGCATTGACAACGCAGTTTGTCATGACCACTTTGGAAGAACTCGGTCTGTTAAAAATGGACTTTCTGGGCCTGCGGACATTGACAGTCATACAAAAGGCAAGGGACGCAATAAAACAGAATTATAATGCCGAGGTTACGTTTGATTACCAGGATCCCTCTGTTTTCCAGTATATCAGCACAGGACAGACAGACGGTATTTTTCAGCTGGAAAGCAGTGGCATGAAAAGCTTTATGCGCCAATTAAAGCCACAAAATCTGGAAGACCTGATTGCCGGAATATCGCTTTACCGTCCGGGACCTATGGATTTTATCCCCAAATATATCAGCGGAAAAGCAGATCCGGCAAGCATCACCTACGAGATTCCTCAATTAAAGGAAATTCTCGACCCTACTTACGGGTGCATCATTTATCAGGAACAGGTAATGCAGATTGTAAGGGCGCTGGCCGGCTATAATTACGGCCGGGCCGACCTGGTAAGGCGCGCAATGTCAAAGAAAAAAAGCAAGGTCATGGAGGATGAAAGGAAGGTATTCCTTTCCGGCAATGAGCATGTTAAAGGCTGCATCAGCAACGGTATCCCGGAAGATGCAGCAAACAGAATTTTTGACCAGATGATTGATTTTGCCAAATACGCCTTCAATAAGTCCCATGCAACGACTTATGCCGTAGTTGCATACCAGACGGCTTACCTGAAATATTATTACCCGGCAGAGTTTCTTGCCGCACTGATGAGTTCCGTAAGGAGTGATACAGGAAAGACTGCAGAGTACCTTCTTTTAAGCCGGCAGCTGTCAATTCCCATAACAAAGCCCGATGTCAATTGCGGAAATTTGGATTTTACGGTTCGGCAAAATGCAATTATTTACTCTCTGGCATCTATCCGTGATGTAGGCGATAACTGCGTTTCAGACCTTTGTGGGGAACGTTCAAAAAAATCGTTCCAGGACATGAAAGATTTTATTTCACGCATGAATTGCTACAGTACCTTCAACAAAAGAACCATAGAGGCATTGATCAAATCCGGGGCTATGGATTGCTTTGGACACACAAGAAAGTATATGATGGAACAGTATCCCGAAATTTTAAACAGGATCAGCTATGAAAAAAAGAATGGAATGGCAGGCCAGACCCCGTTATTCAGCCTGTTTGCAGCAAAAAAAACCGTACAGGAAGAAGAGTTTCCGCTCTTAACACTGCTTGCGGACGAAAAAGAGGTTCTCGGCATTTACCTGAGCGGGCATCCTTTGGATGAACTTTACCTGCAATGGATGTCCGGTGTAACGGCTAAAAGCACCGATTTTCAGCAGACGGAAGAGAGCTGTGTTCTGAAAGACGGGAAAACGGTCACAGTAGGCGGGATAATATCCTCAATAACTGAAAAACAGACTCGTCAGAAAAAGAAAATGGCAATTATTACACTGGAGGATCTGGTTGGCAGTATAGAGGTGGTTGTCTTTCCGCAAAAGTACGATGATTACTGCGAAAAGATGAAAGAAGGGGAAAAAGTTTTTTTTACCGGAACTGTAAAGAATGAGGATGATAAGAATGCAACACTTATCTTTGAAAAAATGACACCGATAAATGCTTCCATTTCCGAAATATGGCTTCAGTTTTCTAATATTCAGGAGTACGAAAAACTTAACCATAAACTGGAGCAGCTTTATCCAAGGTATATCGGTGATGTTCAGATAAAGATTTACCTGAGAAATACAAGGCAGGTGAAATGTCTGGATACAACCCGTCTTTTGGTTAATGAGGAATCATGGAATTCTTTATGCGATTTATTGGGGCAGGAAAATGTAAGACTTAGATAATTTAATAGTATGTACGGGGGTTGGTTGACAGCTCCCGTATTTTTTTGTTGTATTTAATACAAAACGAATATATAATATAGTTGTCTTTGGTTTTCTTTCATCATATGGATAGATAAAAATGGATGGAAGAGGCTGTCATCTTATTCATTCTTTATCATATATTAGAACAGATATTATACAGATATTAAAACAGTAATTGGTAAAAGGATGTTCCAAAACCCCAGTAAAATCAATGAATACCGGAAATATATAGGGAAACGGTTAGAAAAAAGTGGAAGAAAATCCACAACCAGGGGGTTAAAACATCATATTTGTAGATGAATTATTTTTGAAATGGATGAAAACTTAGCAATAAAGGATGAAAAGAAATGTAATGTGGATGAAAACTTTTGAAGAGTGGAAAACTTTTTTCCGGTTAGACAGATAAAAATATGGAAAAATATGGAAAATAATGATGAAAAAACAGAGAAAATATAGAAAAAAGGAAAAAAGGGCACAACAAAAAAGCCCTCTATGAAGCGAAAATATTAAATACGGACATATTGCGGATATAATGGCGGGTCAGGGCTCCAAAAGATTCCACTGGCCTGCGCTTTGCTATGTAGTCATTATATACACACGAGATTGCCTGTTTTACCATGTTCATGTTATACTGGATGCACATGGATGCCAGATCACGGTAATCATCATTAGTCAGGATCAATGACGGGTACCGGTGGAATGAACCAATGGAGAACATGGTTAAAAGAGCCTGCGTGCGTTCAGGATCAGCGTAAGACTCTTTATCATTTGCAAGTTCCAGCACATCATTGAGAGAATCAACATGATTTTTAACTTCCTGCTCGCTTTCCAAAAGCATAGCCTTACGCATATTCTTCTTAGCGTATTCCTGCTTCATACTGAAAGTTACAGAACTGTCTGAGAAAGAATACTGGAAAATGGCATTGCCCTGTTCCAATGCTTTGCGGATTACATTGCGTTTACAATATGATGGGAGAAAACCGCGTAATTTGTCAAATGTAGAGGTAACATCTGTTAAATTTGGATTTGCAGCATCATAAGCAGAGGCGTTATCCACTTCAAGGATCCCCTTTATTGTAAGGCGGAGCGTATTTAGATGATCGACAGCCAGCAGTTCGGAGAGCATATTGCTTGACAGACTGAGATATCCCCGTCCACCCTCGCTTGCCGGCTTATGATAATTTTTATATTCCGGTATGTATACATTGATATGGTTATCAGAAATACCGGAATTGCAAAAGTAGCAATATTCATAGGAACTTAGGATTTCGTTACTGGAACGGATCGTAGCAGGAGTGCAGTCGAGAAGCTCAGCAAGTTCCTTTACACTTACGTTCTTTATGAAACCAAGTGTATCAGGCTGTAGGAAATGATATGTAATAAAAAGCTTGATGGCGTTCACCTTAAGTGTCGGCTGGTAGCCATAACGGTTTTTCTCATTGATATACTTGGTATGTGTAGTGTAAGTACTTTCCCACACAGCCTGGGAGCATGTCCGGCACTGCTCATTCAGCGCATCGCAGACCTCTGTAACTCCTAATGCGGAAAAACGGCACTTTAATTTGCATACTTCACAATTATGGCATCCGGACTTCTCTTCGTTCAGTTTATCTTCAGATTTTTCATAGACTTCTTTATAATTTTTCTGAAGTCCGATTGCTTTTGTAATAACCGCTTTACCAATGCGTGCATAGCTGTTCAGTTCCAAAGTAGCGCTCCTTTCCATATCCATATCAAAATAGATATTGTATTTATCCATATTACAAAACACATAATATGGTATCCTCAAGTTGCATTATAGAATGTTTTGGCAGAAATGTAAATCATGGCGAAAAGGCGAAAAAAAGAGTATCAATTTTTGAAAAAGCATGATATTACAGCAGTTTATGAAGGATATTTAATTGGCGAATAAAAAGGCATCATTTTCCGAAAATAAAGAAATCGAGGGGGGGTTCCCGAAAGAAATATAGGACAAAAAAATTTTTTTGATCTTTTTTGGTCGAATAAAAAGGTATCAAAAGGTTAAATATTCTCAAATTTAAGGTTTTAACATAAAAAAGGCGAATGAAGAGGTATCAAAAATACAATAAAATGAGACGAAGAGTAATTTTTGGCGTAAAAATTTTTTTATTATCATCTTGTTTCTGAAAAAAACGGCGAAATTACTGGTTTCATTTTATTTTTTTATGTGATTTGGCGAAGAAAACAACATAAAAAACGCTACATGGCGAAAAAAAAAGTATCATATTACGATTTCTAATACAGGAAAATATGTTATAAAGCTATTTGATGAATACAAAAAAAAATGATGCTTGAGAAAAAGGCGAAAAAAAAAAGGTATCATTTTCTCTTAAATAATAGACTTCCACTCATTATTAATAAAAAGGCGAAAAAAAAGGTATCATTTTTGCAAGAATTGGATATAAAGTTATATTGTCAGGACATCAGCCTAAACAATTATTGAAAAAAATAGTAAAAAAAGCGAAGAAAAAGGAATCAAAAATTGTCGATTAGGTACTTGTGTAATGAATAATAAATAAAAGGCGAAAAAAGTGGTATCAAAAAAAAAGTTCTGTATAATAAATATTGCAGTTGACCGAGTGGGTTAATGCGGCGGAGACAATGAAAAGAGCGAAAAAAAAGGTATCATTTTGTAAAAAAAAGTACAAAAATGGAAAAAGAGGTAAAATCGGCGAAATAATTAGCATCAAAAATATGTATTCTGCATTATGCTTTTGCCAAACTCCATATTGACTATAATGGTCGGCATTTTATTGTTAAAAACAGGCGAAGAAAAAGGTATCATTTTGTAGGAAAAGAGCAAAAAAACGAATAAAAAGTAAAAAGGCGAAGAAAAGGGTATCATTTTTAAGAAGTTATGTATAATTGCATAAAATATAATGGTTCAATACCCTTGGAACATCTTTGCCCGGTAGCGAAAATGCTAATGGAATAGAAGATGTTTCATGCTATCATACAGCCACAAGTATGTAACTGAATATATAAGCATGTATACGAAGTTCATTAGAAAGAAAAACAATAAGAGAAAAGCGGGACAGAGAAACTCATGGAAACGTTGAGGACGGCGACCTGATGGGGGCTATCCGGATCTGTGTGGGGTACACGGTGCTGCTGTTTCGTCCTCTTCAAGACCGGAAGCCTCTCGAAATCCATATGGAGCGCTCAATAAAATATTGTTGCAAAATATGCTGTTGAATTTTACATCAAATCAGAGTATACTAAGGGCAGGAAAGGAGAATGTGATTATGCCAAATATCAAACCAATCTCTGATTTGAGGAATTACAGTGATGTACTCCGTGATGTATCTGTGGGCGCACCAGTCTTTCTTACCAAAAACGGACGCGGACGTTATGCAATCATTGACATGCAGGACTATGAAAAAACATGGGCAACCTTAAAACTCATGGGTGAGCTTGCAAAAGGGAAAAAATCAGGAGAGGAAAAGGGATGGCTTTCGCCCTCGGATGTGAGAGCACATTTCCGGGCGAAGGCAAATGAAGAATAGCATCCACTACTCTCCGGAAGCCCAGAACGACATGGACGAGATTTGGGAGTATATTGTCTTTGAATTATGCAATCCGCAAGCCGCTGAAAATACCGTAAACAAAATCATGGACGCCGTTGACGAACTGGAGAATTTTACAGAAATTGGCGCTTTGCTGTCCTCTGTGACAGATATAGAAAGTGACTACCGATTTCTCATCAGTGGAAATTACATGGTTTTTTACCGTGTGAACGGGCAGGATGTGTATATTGACCGTGTTCTCTACGGCAGACGGGATTATCTTCGGATTCTCTTTCCTGATCTGCCGCAGAATGACAACGAAGGATAAGACAAAATATGGTAACGATGGAACCGCTGGCTGACGCAGGCGGTTTTTTATTGCTTCGGACCAACCTGGTCTGAAGTAATAAAAGAAGAAAAGATGAAATTGTATTTTACAGAAATGCGTAATCAATTATTGGAAGAAAATTGTAAGGCAATTAATGATATTTATATGAGTAAGACAATTTAATGGGATGAATATACACATAATTTTGCTGTTTCTGTCTATACTTTATGCTAGGATGAAGCATAGACAGAATCCCGTTTCACGCAAAGAAGTGCATGTAATGTATAATGTTGTCACCCGTTAAGATATGGAGCAGAAAATGGTGTCTCTTGTACCTGACAGATATAAGAGAAAAGAGAGTCTATCAATGATAGCTCCCTTTAATAAATACAGATTTATCCCCAAATATCTTCTAATTCCAGTTGCGTACCACTTCCCGTCTCATAATTTTTAGGGATAAGGTCCGATTTCTCATCATCTGTAAGGTTATAAAAATATAGGGTAAAAGCCCCTTTGCTCTGCTGGTATTCATATTTTGCAAGTGCAATTTTTTTCTCTACAAATTCGTCCAGCGTCTGCTTTATCAGTAAAATGTTGTCTGCTTTTTTCCGCTTTTTAAAGAGTATGATCCGTTGAAAATAGGAATAGTCATAACTCTTTACAAGATGCCCGTCCTCATTGGGAATGGAAGATGAGGATAAGGTGATACGCTCTTTTTGCAGGTTGTGATATAACAGCCTGCTTAGGTCAAGTTCCAATGAATTATAACTGCTGGCAGTAACCGCAATCATCTGTTTTTTGGTAACAGCATCAAACAGTATATTACCGAATGTGACAATGGCATATTCTTTGCCGTCTTTTTCCGGAGTCATCACATTGTCAAAGAAATTAAAGGTTAACAAAGCTTCTTCAGGGTTATCTTTACTGTATAAACGAAAAGTAGTTCCTGCCATTGTATGGAGCCTTGTTTTAACGTCCTCATAGCAACGTTTGTTTGGGCGGCTGTTCAGTGCCTTTGCAAGTGTGCCGATTTCGATTGTTATAGCCCTGCTTTCATAAAAATCCAGTTTGATGTTGTTGATCAGCGTTAATAGAATTTGGTTATCTTTGGAGTCAAATACCTTTAATTTTTGCCGATCCTCAATATGCTCAGAGTCTCCGCTTACGAGCATTTGGAACACCGTATTTTCTGCATCAAAGCTAATCAAATCTGCAACATAGGAATCAACTGATTTCTGAAGAGGGACTGAATATCGGTTTGGCGCAAAAAAAGGAGTATCCAATAAAATTTCAGGTTTTTTTGCGAAATAAGCTTCTATATTTCCATCCCAGTAAACAATGATACTGTCAATCAGGTTAATGATCAGATCTATCTGGAACGAGGACATAATCTGATTTCTGGTCTTGTCGGATATAAGAGGATATTCAA